>Ga0209349_1000006_pt1 | contig 283751 bp, 252 predicted proteins | sample ETNvirnome_2_130_FD_184067 | JGI IMG/M metagenome (GOLD analysis project Ga0209349, IMG submission 184067) | Marine viral communities from the Pacific Ocean - ETNP_2_130 (SPAdes) (version 2) | ecosystem: Environmental > Aquatic > Marine > Oceanic | place: Pacific Ocean | collected 2013-06-22
CAACTACAAGCTGAGCTGTCTCTAATTTTATTGCTGCAGAATACGTTGCGCGTTTTAATTTCGTCATTTTTTCACCCAAATTTGTATGCTTATTAGCATAACATTTCTTTCTTAATGGGTGGCCAAAATCACTGTACCACTACACACGGATACAAAATTAAGCCTGGGTTATTAATTTTTAAATCAAAGTGGTAATCAATAATGCCGCCATCGCGGTAAATTCCTGGTGGCGAACCGGCGATATTTTTTATGCCTTGCATTACTAGTGGTATAGAACCTGATGCCAATAAAGCATCTTTCAAATTTGTTTGTGTGAGTGCAATATTTTTGGTTATAAAATTGTAACTGTCGGTAATACTTAAATTACTATTGGGCGCGCCAAAAATAAAACGCTCATATTGCGAGCCTAATAATTTTCGATTAATGCGGTTAAGCATATAACTTTTTGATAAACCTAAAAGCTGTATTAACTTATGCTCACTGGCAATAAACCCGTTAGATTTTGCGACAATAAAATGCGCTTTAAATACCGAATTATTTATAATTTCAGTGACACCGTTATCACCAAACACATCTTCAAGTAATGCGCGGGCTTTAGTGGTAATTTCAGTTGGGGTGGGTTTATTACTAGAATATCGGGTTTGCGAATACGATTTTGCTAAACGTTCAATGGCTTTAACTGGATCGTTTTGTGCAAAACACGCAGAACGAAAAGCCCCTGCCGATGAGCCAATTAAATTAAGCGGTTGGGTGCGATGTTTAAAAAATTCGCCAAATATATATTTGTCTAAGCCAAATAAGGTAAACCATTTAGGGCCACCACTTGCCCCTAAAAACGAGGTAAAAAGCTCGGGTTTAAACCCTTGTTCGTTTATTATTTTTGCTGCAGTTTTACCTGCAAAAATGTCGATCATCTAAAAATACTACCTGTAGAGTCGCAGTTTAATGTTGTTAAAACCAAACTTAAAATGAATACTTATGCAATATAAAACTTTTAAACTTTAATCTTAATCCCAAATTCCGTCTTCACATTTGCCCTGCACTTTTACGTTTTTTACCTTAAACTCAGGCTCTATGCCTTTGTCTCTTTGTGCGTGGTAGTCGTTAGTAACAGACAAAATAGTCGGTGTGAGTAGTATAATAGCGATAACGTTTACTACTGTCATTAACCCTAGGGCAATATCGGCTAAATCCCATACTTGTTTTAATGTGGCAGATGCACCCCATAACATCATTGATAAATAAAGCAAAGTATAAATACCGCGCCCTACTTTGTTATCAAGCTTAAATAGGTGCAGGTTACTTTCAGCGTAGGCGTAGTTAGCAACCACCGAGGTAAAAGCAAATAAAGTAATGGCAGCGGCTACAAAATACACGCCGCCTTGCGCTAAGTGTGAGGTCATAGCGCTTTGGGTTAAACGAATGCCTTCCATTTCGCCGCTTATGTTCACATCAGCCAATAAAATAATAACCGCGGTACAGCTACAAAGTACAATGGTGTCGAAGAACACGCCTAGCATTTGTATGTAACCTTGGGTAACCGGGTGGTTAGGAATGGGGCTGGCACTTGCCGATGCATGCGGCACACTACCTGCGCCTGCTTCGTTTGAATATAAGCCCCGTTGAATACCATTTTTAATCGCCGCCCCCATGGCGCCTGCGCCCGCTTCTTGTAAGCCAAACGCGGATAAAAATATATCTTTTAGCATACTGGGTACTTGGGTAAAGTTAATCAGTGTAATTACCACAGCAACAAGCATAAACACGATGCCCATAACAGGGACTACTCGCTCAGCAAAACGGGCAATAGCTTTAAATCCACCTAAAATAATTGAACCGGCTAACAAAGTGATCATGATGCCGGAATAGTGTGTGGGAATTTCAAAGGCATAATTAAGCGCATCGGTAATGGTGTTGGTTTGCATGGCGCTAAAGGTAAAGCCGTAACCTAAAAACAAACAGGCGGCAAACACAATAGCAAATGCACGACTGCCTAAGCCTTGTTGAATATAATACGCAGGGCCACCTCTGAATTCGCCATTGCTGTCGCGAATTTTATATACCTGGCCTAAAATACTTTCTGCAAATCCGGTTGCCATACCCAATATAGCAATGACCCACATCCAAAATATGGCGCCGCTACCACCGAGTGATATTGCTACAGCCACTCCGGCTAAATTACCTGTGCCTACTCGAGCACACAGCCCAGTACAGAGCGCTTGAAATGATGAAATATCGTTTTTATTACACTTACTACTGCCTTTTAGCAGGCTAAACATGTGCTTAAATTTAACTAATTGAATTGCTTTTAAGCGTACTGAAAACCATATTCCGGTAAATAGGAGAATGTAAATAAGTACTTGCCCTTCGCCCCATAAAAGGCTATTTACACTTTTGATCAGTGTGTCGAACATCAGGCTTCCTTTTTATTATTATTTGCCACGGTATTAATTTAGCGACGTGAGTGTTTAAGTTTAGTAGAGACTTAGCCACTTTATAATAAAGCCAATTAAATGTGAATTTTTTTTCTTTATTAGTGAATATAAATTCACTAAACAAACTAACTTATATTACAGTGTAATTGCTGATGTAAAAAGAATGTTTTAGAAAGGAATTTGTCGCGTGCTTTAGTAACTGTTAGCGCATTATTTTCGAGGTAAAAACCGAATATTTCTCACGGTTAAATGACTGCCATGAGAACACAGTAAATGCTGATTTATTATCTTGCTGATAATAAACAAACAGCTACGCTATGTAGCTGTGTTTATAATCATCCTGATCTGGGTGATGGTTTTTTAAGTAGTTATTGCCTGCTGCTAAACCAAGTTTATAGTCAAATCGTAAGTCATCATTTGAGCTGCCTAATAACTTACTATAAAGCTTTTGATTTGCAAAAATTTGGATTATTTCTACATCTTTTGGTGGGTTAGCAATAAATGCTAACTCATCTTCGTAGGCTTGCTCATGCTGTAATAAGTAGTCTATTGTTTTTGGGCAATAGCCAGATACTTCAACAAATGATTTTAATTTACTTACCCATGCTGATTGAGCCTGAAAGGCTTCATCAACGGTGCGTATAACCACAATTTTGCGTGCGCCACGACTATAGGCTTCGCGTACAGGAAGCGGTGCGGCAAGGCCACCGTCTAAGTAAAAATCAGACTCTGACTGTATCTCGGTCTTACCTAATTCATTTGCGGCTAATGCATTTAACCACGGCGTCAATTTTACACCTTGCTTATATAAAAATGGCAGTGCACTTGACGCTTTTAATAGCTCTCGCCATTGTTGGCCTTCCCCTGTTGGGGATAAAAAATAAGGTTTGCGATCACGGGCATTGGTTGCAGTAATTAATAGCTCACGGTCGCCTAAACTGGCTTTTGCGGTTTTAAAATCAAGCGCTCTATTCACTTCGGTGGTTTTATCAAAGTACCAATCTAGGTCAACAATATGTTTACCCATTAAGCCGCGACCTAATTGAAAAAAACGTTTATGACGCGAAAGGCCTCTGATCAGGCGTTTAGCATAGCCTTTTTGACGCGCCAAATAGCTCGTTAAGTTTTGAGAGCCTGCAGATGTGCCAATAAATAAGTCAAATGGATCATACTCTTGCTCTAACCAGGCATCGAGTACACCCGCGGTAAATATCCCTCGTTGTCCGCCACCTTCTGCTATCAGCGCTACTTTTGGCTGCACTGAGTTGTTGCCTGAATGGGGTGTCGTACTATTTTGAGATTTCACGCTTTACCTTCCTATTTATTTAGCTGAATTGTGTTGCATACCCTTATAATAATCGTTCAATATTCATAATTAAAATTGATTGTTTAAATCAGTTCTATTGAAAAAATAGAACAAACTTTTTCATTGCCACTTTTTAAATAATGTAAAATGGCCCCGACGTAATCAACTTTAATCTGTTTAATAGCATAACAAGCGTTGAGTGTACGCTTGCTTAACCAATTGCTTATCCATGTTTTATTTGCATTAAAATTTCAAGCGCTTTATGGCGCTTTTCATTATCAAATAAGTCGTTGGTGAATATAAGCTCATCAACCCCTAATTGATTTACAATCATTTCTAGCTTGTGTTTAATACTGGCTGGCCCACCGGTAACACTTAACCCTAAAAAGCTCTCAACATGAGCGCGCTCTTGTTCGCTCCACAAACCTTCCATTGTTTCTACTGGGGGTTTTAACCACAGCTCGTCGCCTCTAATTAACGATAACACTCGCTGTTTGGATGTAGTTGATAAGTACTGTGCTTCTTCATCTGTATCTGCAGCCACTAAAGGTAATGCCAACATGACATAAGGCTTAGCTAATACATTTGATGGTTTAAATTCTCGTTTATACAAGGCTATTGCATCATGCACAAAACGCGGTGCAAAGTGCCCCGCAAATACATAGGGTAATCCTTTTTGTGCAGCTAACTGCGCACTAAATAAACTTGAACCTAAAAGCCAAATGGGAACATTGGTGTTTTCACCAGGTATTGCTCGCACGCGCTTAGTTCCCTCATAAGGGCCCAATAATGTTTGTAACTCGCTCACTTCATTAGGAAAGTTTTCAGCACGACTGATATCGTTATTTAATGCACGACTTGTCACAGGATCGCTACCTGGAGCGCGCCCTAACCCTAAATCAATTCGACCTGGGTATAAACTTTCTAAGGTGCCAAATTGCTCCGCAACAACTAAAGGAGCATGATTAGGCAACATAATTCCACCCGACCCTACGCGTATTTTTTTAGTGTTTCCGGCTATATGCCCCACCAAAATTGAAGTAGCCGCACAAACAATCCCAGGCATATTATGATGCTCGGCTAACCAAAAACGATTAAAACCGAGTTCCTCAGCTTTTTGTGCATAGGCTGTACTTTCATTTAAGGTGTCACTCACAGTGGCGCCTTTAGGCATAGGTGCCAGTTCTAATAACGAAAAAGGAATAGTTGATAACAAAGTAGTACCTCCAAATTAAATAGCGATTTATAGCGCTAGCCATAAATAATGAGTCTATGCTAAGAGATGGGTGTGTATGACAGTCAATTCAAGGCGCCTTGCCTTTTAAAAGCTAAATAGCGATGTGATTGAACAACAATTAAGTTAGCTATTTTTAGCAGCAGTGTGTTGGCGCTTTAGTTTATAAGCTTCTGAATCAAGCCCTTTTTTCCAATAGCCCGATGCAACAATTTGACTGCGCGGTATAGCTAATTCATCAGTTAATATGGTTTTTGCTTTACGGACTAATCCGGCTTCAAGTGCCATAAATACAATAGGTTGTTGCTCACTAAGTGGTAGCGATTTTAATGCGTTTATCATATCTGTATCGGGGTTATTTGTTATTAACCAAGTTACATCACGCGAGGAGTCTAAGCTAATCACATCATCTTTTGTTGGTGCATGAATAATCGCGTCAATTTTTGCGTTTATAGGCAATTGTTGCACGTAGCCTTTAATTGCATTAACCGAAGTTAAATCGCCAAGTAATAGATAATATGAATGATCATAGTTATCCAACTTTTTAGGGCCTGGCCCTGCTATACCCACTTCATCGCCTACTTTTGCTTCTTTAGCCCAATTAGTGGCTGGACCTTGGTGCATATTTATCACAAAGTCGAGGGTAAGTGCACCAGTGTGCTCATCAACATGTCTTATAGTGTATGAACGCATACACGTAGTTTTAATATTAAAGTCAACGAGGCCATTTTGTGGAATAAGCACCTTAACGTAGTTACCAATGTATTGGGCACTCAGGTCGTTAAACTCATCTGAGCCAACAATAATGCGTTGTAGATGTGGGGTTATTTGCTTTGTGCTTAATACGGTTGCTTTGCGTACTTTTTTACCCATATAAATTTACCTCATTAAAAAAGATGAATTGCACAACGCCCCATTGGTTGATAAAATCAACTATAACAATTTAATTGACTTTGTCAACTATAATGGAGTTATTATGAACTCATCATTGGCCAATACATTATTTGCTTTAATGCAAAATTATCGCGTTACCATACGCGAAGCCATTAATGCAGGTGAGCTTGGGTTAAACGCGATGCATGTGCGTTGCCTGCATATTATTGCAGCGACACCTCAGTGCACTGCTAACGATATTGTGAATCAAACCCAACGCGACAAAGCCCAAATAGCACGGTTAGTGAAAGAACTGCTCGCGCTAAACTTAATTCATAAAAATGCCAGTAAGCATGACAAGCGTTGTTTTATTCTGTCGTTTACCGCACAAGGGTGCACGCTTTACGACAAATTATTAAACGCTGAGCAGCATGTAAATGCGCAAATGTGTAAAAACTTAAACCCACAGCAAATCAATGACTTTTTACATACTGCCCAACAAATGATCAAAAACATGGATTGATCTACCATTCATTACTTGGCATAACTGATACAAAACGCATATACTGTACACTTATACAGTATATGCATTTTAGGTTGTGTTATGTTTGTTATTCCCATTTATATAGAGGCCGGTGTTTGCGGGTTTGAATCGCCTGCAGCACAATATACAGAGCTTGGCGTTTCACTTGATGAGTTATTAATAAAGCATCCTGATGCCACGTTTATTGGGATAGCGTCTGGGTGCTCTATGCAAGAAATTGGTATTTTTGAGGGCGACTTACTGTTGGTTGACCGTGCAGAAATACCAAAAGATGGCGATGTTATTGTGGCTAACTTAAATGGTTTATTTGTATGTAAGCTGCTTGATAAGACCAATGCACGCTTGCTATCAGCCTCTTCTGCTTATAAGCCGGTGCAATTGACTGAGTCAGATGAGTTTCAGCTTGAAGGTGTGGTAACTCGCTCTATTAGGCTGCATCGCCAAAGCCCTGAGTTACTTTCATGTATGCCTTAGTTGATGCCGTTGCTTTTTATGCCAGTGCAGAAAAAGTATTTGATCCGGCTATTCGCTCAAAACCTGTGGTGGTGCTTACCAATAATGACGGCTGTGTGTGTGCGGTCTGCCCAATTGCGCGTAAGCTTAATATTCCTAAATTTGGCCCTTACTTTAAAGTTAAGCAGTTACTAGAACAAAACAATGTGGTTGTACGCTCTAGTAACTATGAACTATACGCTAATTTAAGCGACCGGATGATGAGTGTAATTGGCCGCTTTTGTGACACCCAGCATGTTTACAGTATCGATGAATCGTTTTTACACTTTAATGGTTATCAACCTTTAATTAACGATTGGCAAGCATATGGGCAACTAATTAGGCGTACTGTATGGCGCGAAACCAAACTCCCTGTTGGGGTTGGCTTTGGGCCAACACCGACCTTAGCCAAAGCCGCTAACCATGCAGCTAAAAAACTAACTGGCTTTAATGGTGTTGCAGTGATTGACGATGAAGTAAGTCGCCGCACTATTTTGCAACGAATGCACTGCCAAGATGTTTGGGGGGTGGGCAAACGTTTAGCTAAAAAGCTGGCTCTCATGGACATTCATACCGCGTGGCAACTGGCTGAGCAAAGCCCAAAAACAATTCGCCGCCAATTTAGTGTGGTGCTTGAGCGCACAATTAACGAGCTCAACGGCATTACCTGTTTAAACTGGGATGATGTACGCCAAGATAAACAAGCTATTTTTTCAACTCGTAGTTTTGGTCAGCGACTTTGCGACCCCGATGCAGTTAAAACCGCCCTAATAAATCATGCTAGTGTAGTTGCACAAAAATTAAGAGCGCAACAGTCGCTCACTCATCGTATTTATATTTTTGCTGCCAGCTCATCACATGAACACGCCTTTTATAAAAAGTCAGTTATGCATCAATTTGATCCGCCTACTAACGATACTCGCGTTATGGCCAATGCGGTATCAAAGAGTTTTGAGCAAATATATCAACCGGGAATTCGATTTTATAAATGTGGTGTGGGCGCATTAGAGCTCAGCCTGCAGCAGTTTCAACAACATCATTTATTTGATAAGCAAACCGATAACCCGCAGTTAATGAGCTGTTTAGATGCTATTAATCATAGATACGGTAAAGGAATGCTTAGCGTGGCGAGCAGCCAATTAAATGATCATTGGCATATGAACAGGGCTTTTTTATCGCCGCAATACACGACTCGTTGGCGTGATATTCCAAAAATACAGTGTTAGTCGGCAACTTTAATAAATTCACATTCTACACTCGGATTGTCCAATGTGTATTTAAGCGTATTGCTGGTTAAAAAAGTAATGCTTTGTTTAATCGTTCCTTCATGGATAGGATTATCACAGCGGCTCATGCGTAAGCTATTTTCTAGGCCATCTGTTTTATATTTTAGCGAGCTGGTAATAAAACAATAATTTGGTTTTTCAATCGTACGAGTACCATTGTGTAAGGAGTTAAACAAAATCTCTTTGCCTAAGCTAAAACCTTGCTCAGGATCTTCAGGGTTATTAAATTGTAATCGGCTATTAGTACATAACCCAGAATTACTGGAGGTCACTTCGTAATTACCCAGCTTAGTTTGTAACAGCGGAATAAAGCGAGTTTTATTACTTGGGCCTGCTACTGCATAGCAGCTAAAAAGGCTTATGGTAAGTAAAACCAGTGTGAAAAATTTCATTATAGGCTCTATCCTCGTGTATCAAATATGATCAAGCACTGTGACTATGCTTAGCTATTTCTAACTATAACAGAGATTTACTATAAAAGATGTGAAGTCGTTATACCATAAACACGTCTTTAAACTGTATTTAAAAATACGTAGCTCACAGCAAATACGATTACATTTTAAAACAGTTCAGTTAGTGAAATAAGAGGATGTGAAGGATAGCGCAAGCTGTATCAAAACCTAAGCAACATAAAATGCATTACCCCTAACCCAAAGTAATGCATTAATAGTCAAAAGTGAGCGATTACTGCCAATACTTAGCAAATAATTGCGGGTAATTTTGTTTTAAAAACTTAGGTTTGTCTTTAAAGCGCTTACCTTTAGGTTGTTCAAGCCCTGAGGGGATAAAGGGTAACTCATCGTCATTACGTTCTTCATATAACAAACCTGCAATTAGGTCATACTCATCTAAATACGGGTAAGGTTGCTCGTTTAAAAAATAAAGTGGTGTGCACTGTGCAAGGCTATCGGGGTTTTCTAACGCTGCTTTAAATACCGCTTCACCCCGAGAAATTAGCCAACAACGAAATTCAGAAAAACCATATTCATCATTACAACCAGCTATTACAAACGCCGCACCAAATAAATCCCAAGTATAACTTTGGCGCATACAAATACTAAACTGTTTATCAAATTCAATAAGCTGCTCGTCGGATAAATCACTCAATGCAGCCTTAAGGGATTGGCATACAGACTCAGGCTCTGCGGTTCTGTCGTTTACAGTTACCAATCGCCAAAAATCAGTTAAGGTTAAATCGCTCATGCAATGATCTCTTTTACCCGACCTACTTGACCATCTTCTAACTGTACTTTAATACCGTGCGGATGATTAGGTGACTTAGTTAATAAACGCGACACAATACCAATGGTTAAAGTACCACTGCGTTGATCTTGTTTAAGCACAATATTAACCTCAGTGCCGGGTGTTATTTGTGAACGTGTTGGAACAGCCATATATAATCTCTTTTGCTATTTTTGGGGATTATAGCCTGCTTAATAAAATCACTCCATACTAAAGCTTTTAAAGGCCCTATAAATGCCTAATTCAAGCTAATGTGAAGAATAAACAAAACCCATCGTACACATTATGGCTGCTTAGAAAATGAAATGGCATTGGCTTTAATATGTATGTTCAAGCTGGCTAACGCATTACAAATAAGCTGCTCAATGTAATCAAACTGATTTTTTTGTTTAGCCTGCTCTAGTGCAATATCATCAATAAAATAACAACTTACTTTAAACTTAGAAGGTAAATTGTTTAAGTCTGCTGAATGGGTAAGAAAGCTAAAGTCCTCCACAATATCTTTTATTTGCTCACAAGCGAGCGTTAATTGCTGACGAATACGTTTATCTAGCTGCTTTTGGGTTTTGGTCATCGTTTATTGCTGCTCGCGAGCTTGTTGTTCTTTAAATTCTTTGTAACTGTCTTGCTGCTGTTTAACACACTCATGGTATTCCTTATCTGCCATGTGGCTGCATTCACCCAACCGCGCTGATTGAATTTCATGGTAGCGGCTATCGCTGCTACATCCCGCTAACACCAATAATGCGGATAACGAAAATAGATATTTTAACTTATTATTTAACATTCAAAATTCCTACTATTTTAACGGGAAAACTACTGATTTTCGTTATTTTTGCTGTATATTGCACTGGTTTTGTATTTATAACCGTTAAGGGCACGTTATGATGTTGTCGCAGTTACAAGAGCTGTTCCAGCGTATCGATAAAAGTAAACTATTTCAATCATTTGTTATTGCAGTTATTGTTGTTTCTGCATTGACCGTGGGCGCACATACTTATTCATTGCACCCAACCGCCGAACTCGTTCTACATTGGATGGATATAGGCATAACGGTGTTTTTCTTAATTGAACTGATTATTCGCTATATTGCCAGCAAAGGTATCAAGGACTTTTTCTCCAAAGGTTGGAACATTTTTGACTTCATTATCGTGATCGGAAGTTTATACCCCGCGGCAGGCTCTACTATTTTTATTGCTCGACTGCTGCGTATTTTCCGCGTGTTACGATTAGTCTCAATGATCCCAGAACTGCGCTTATTAGTAAATTCGCTAATAAAAGCAATACCGCAAATGGGCTACATCGCACTACTCATGTTCGTTATATTTTATATTTATGCCGCCACTGGCAGTATGTTGTTTGCTGATATAAATCCGGTACTTTGGGGCGATGTCTCTATTTCTATGCTCACCCTGTTTAGAATAGCCACCTTTGAAGATTGGACTGACGTCATGTACGAAACCATGGCCGTGTACAAATTAAGTTGGATTTTTTACCTAACCTTTATCTTTTTAACTGCATTTGTGTTTTTAAATATGATGGTTGGCGCTATTTTAGAAGTGATGAGTGAAGAGCATCGCAATGCACGAGAAGAGCAAGCCGATATAGACTCACTCCCTGCCACCCAAGGCCAAGTAAACGAATTAAAAGCACAACTAGCAGAGTTAAAAGAACTACTTAAAAATAAGTAGCAGGGATAAAAAGGGCATGCATTTGCTTGCCCTTACACTTTAAATTTACCCACCAACACCGTTAAAATTGACGAAAGACGATTCATTTCGTTGCCGTTCTCACTGGTGGTCACGGCAATATCACTCACCTCATCAGCCGCATTTTTAATTTCAGTAACATTGCGGTTTATATCTTCAGCTACATGTTGTTGCTCTTCAGCAGCGGTGGCTATTTGGGTATTTAAATCGCTAATATGAACGATAGATGCCGTGATCTCACTAAATTGTTGCTGCGCCGAATGCGCAAGCTCGACAGTTTTATTAGTGGTTTCTATACTGCGTTGCATATCTTTAGAAACTTTAGATGACATAGTGCGTAGTTTATCAAGCTGTGAAGCCACTTCTTCGGTTGACTCAGCGGTTCGTTGCGATAACGCGCGCACTTCGTCGGCCACCACAGCAAAGCCGCGTCCGTGCTCACCGGCACGTGCAGCTTCTATTGCAGCATTTAAGGCCAATAAGTTAGTTTGTTCTGAAATACCGCGAATAACACTGAGTATCGACATAATGTTTTCGCTTTCAGTATCTAGCTGAGTAATATCTGCTGAGGCATTGTTTATTACCTCACATAGCTGAACCACACTTTCCACAGTTTGTGTAATAACCGATTGCCCCAAGTCTGATGCTTGCTGTGTTTGAACAGCCAAATCCGCTGCATTTGCACAACTGCTAGACACTTCGTTTGCGGTGGCAGCCATTTCATTAATAGCCGTAGCTGCCATCTCTAAAGCTTGTTGCTGTTGGCTGAGGAGCTTGTTAATTGTGCCGCTTGCGATGAGGTTTGTGATGAGGTTTTACTTACATTTTGCGCGCACTCATTAATTTGAGTTACCAGCTCGCTGATCAAGTTTAAAAATAAATTAAAGCTATTAGCCAGTTTAGCGGTTTCATCTTTGGTTTTTATTGTTAAGCGTTGGGTTAAATCACCGCCACCTTGCGATATTTCAGTTAAGCCATCACTCACTTCAACAATAGGGGCTGATATTAATTTACCTGAACTCTGGTTAAGAGATTTACTAACATATTGAATCAAAATGATATTTATGTTTATTTTCTCAAGCTAGAGATTTTTAGTGAAAACAAGGCGAAATTACGCGTCAATAGCTAGCCTATTGCAAGTAAATTCAACGCAGTTAGCGCTGAAAATAGCTGCTTGAGATGGATTTATTATCCGGAGTTCAGGTTAATTTAGAAATATAACTCGCTATAGCAACAAATACGGCAATTAAGATCGCACTAATAACCAATATGGTATAAGCCATAGTATTCGCCGTGCTCATCACTTCGGCTTTCTCTACTACCCCAATAAACTTCCACCCTAAAATGGGAGACGTGTAAATATTGGCCATATACTGTTTTCCATCAATATCGACATCAAACAGGCCTTTGTTGTTTTTAGCTAAGTCGGCGTATTTTCCCCCTCAAGATCTGCTAAGTTTTTAAATCGGTAATCTGGGTGTTTAACATCCACCAGCACACTGCCACTATCTTCAATCAACATTAAATAACCGGTTTCGCCTAATTTAATATCGGCAATAATATCGGTAAGCCCGCCTAATGATACATCCATTCCTTGGGCGCCAATTAATTGCCCGTTATCAATAATCGCTTTAACCGTAGTTATACGATGTTGCAACGTAAAATTATCACGCCTATTTTACAAAAAAAACTTGCTATATTCAGGTATGAGAGATGGTAAAGCGATCATCTAGCTACAATAAATTTATTTGTGCTCATTACTCTATCCCAATAATCATTATGATATTGAACTATAATTGGTTTAACGGAATTTTAAGGTAGATTATGCCGTTATCTTCGGCGGGAGGTGGGTTGCCGGCTCTAATATTCATTTGAATAGCAGGTAAAATTAAGCGAGGCATAGGTAATTCTTCGTCACGGCTATCGCGCATTTGAACAAACTGCTCTTTGCTTATTTTAGTCTTTACATGAATATTTGTTTCTTTTTGTTCTTTTACTGTGACCGCAAAACGGTGATTTCGTTTTTCAGTCGGATAATCATGGCATACATAGATTGTTGCCTCATCGGGCATCGAGAGTAGTTTTTGGATTGAATCGTATAATGTTTCAGAGCTACCACCTGGAAAGTCGCACCTTGCAGTGCCTACGTCAGGCATAAAAATCGTATCACCAACAAAAATGGCCTCTTCATTTATAATGTAAACTAAGTCGGCGGGTGTATGCCCCGGTGTGTGCATTACTCGTATCGATAACTGGCCAACATTAAAACTATCTCCATCTTTTAATAGTCGGTCAAAATCAGCCCCATTGGGTAAAAATTCTTTTTCAAGATTAAATAGCGCCTTAAAGCTTTGTTGTACCGTTTTGATATGTTCACCTATGGCGATTTTAGCACCAAAGTGTTTTTTAAAATAAGGAGCTGCAGAGATATGATCGGCATGAGCATGTGTTTCGAGAACCCACTCTAATGAAAGAGAATGGCTTTGAAGGTACTCGCCGATTTTTTTGGCGCCTGATTCACAGCTGCGACCTGATTTATAATCAAAATTTAAAACGGGATCAATCAAGATTGCTTGCTGAGAGTTACTATCAGAAACAACATAACTAAAGGTTTCGCTATCGTCATCAAGAAATGTGTGAACATGAAATTTACTGTGCATAATATTCTCCAATAAGTCTGAACTCATCACTTGAATTAATAAAAATGACCGGAAGCAATAATATAAACGTTGGTAAAGGCCATGAAGATATTAGCGATTTAATTATTAAATAAAAAGGGCTAGCAAATGCTAACCCTCAAAGTAAATATTATTTATTATCAACAATAATACGTAACATACGACGCAGTGGCTCTGCTGCGCCCCATAAAAGCTGATCGCCTACGGTAAAAGCGCTAATATATTTTGGCCCCATGGCGAGTTTGCGAATACGTCCTACTGGAATACTTAATGTGCCTGTCACTTTAACCGGTGTTAAATCTGTAGCTGTAATATCACGCTCATTCGGGATCACTTTAACCCACTCATTGTGTGACGCTAAAATTTGTTCAATTTTCTCAACGCTGATATCTTCACGAAGCTTAATTGTCATCGCTTGTGAGTGACAACGCATTGCACCAATGCGAACACATAAGCCATCAACAGGCACAGGTTGCTTAGAGGAACCTAAAATCTTATTCGCTTCAACTTGCGCTTTCCACTCTTCTTTTGATTGACCTGATGGCATTGGTACATCAATCCAAGGGATCAAGCTGCCCGCAAGTGGCACGCCAAATTGATCTTGTGGTAAATCGCTTGACGCAATTTGCTGCGTGACGAGTTTATCAATTTCTAAAATAGCCGCTTGCGGATCGGCTAATTTGTCAGCCACACTTGCGTGGATAGAGCCCATTTGCGCGATCAGCTCTTTCATATTACGCGCACCAGCACCTGAGGCTGCTTGATAAGTCATTGGGCTGACCCACTCAATCAAATCTTGCTCAAATAAACCACCCAGCGCTAATAACATCAATGAAACTGTGCAGTTACCACCCACATACGTTTTAACGCCTTGCTCAAGGCCTTGTTCAATCACATCTTTATTGACAGGGTCTAGTACAATAATACTGTCGTCGCTCATCCGTAGTGCTGATGCAGCATCAATCCAAAACCCGTGCCAACCCGCTTCACGTAATTGTGGATACACAGCTTTGGTATAATCACCACCTTGACAAGTAATGATAATGTCCATTTTTGCCAGTGAGTCAAAATCCATTGCATCAAGTAATGGCTTTGCAGGACCCGCTAAATCAGGGCCAAGTTGGCCGGTTTGTGAGGTGGTAAAAAAAGTGGTGTCGATATGAGCAAAATCATTTTCTTGTTGCATACGCTCTAGTAATACAGAGCCAACCATGCCCCGCCATCCGACTAATCCTACTTTTTTCATTGTTTGTTCCACTGTTTGAGTCATAAGAAATACCTAATTCATTAAAAATTAAAATTCATTGCGTGAGATTTAATTTTTAGAACAGTTAATCTAGCACCCTATACCCTGCAAAACTAGTCAATAACAGCTAACTTAAAATTATTTCATATGCTTTTTTTAATTCTGAAATTAATAACGGCACAAAAAAAGCCCTACACAAGGTAGGGCAATTATTGTAAGTTTTTATATTCGCCTTCCTAGGCTATTTTGAATTAGAACTGATATTTGTACTCAACAGAGAACTCAGTCCCTTTTTCTTTTGAGCGAGTTAGCGTACCAGCAGATTCAATTTCTGATTTTTGCCCCAAAATATTAAGCACTTTAAACTTAATACTTGAGTTAAAATCAGGGTAGTAAGTATAATTCAAATCAACTGAGTGGAATGGCTGTTCCATCCAATCATCTTGCCCTTCTATACCAGGGATAATAATACGCTCACCAAATACGTTATAAACCAATGTTGCAGCATGTTCACCTGATGGTGCATCATAGCCAAGCTGCATATTCACAACATATTTAGAATGTCCCGTTAAACGACGTTTAGTATTAGTGATCGCCGCAGATACACCAGTTTGATCAACAATAGCTTGACGGTCTAGGTTTATCTCAGAATCACTGAGTGTAACATTACCACTCATAAATACATCTTGCCAAAAACCACCTAAGAAAGTGAAATCTTTAAGATAATCAAACTCAACGCCGGCAACATAGCCATCTTCAGCATTGGCAATACGTACAAGTGGCGGTCCATCTTGAGAAGGAGATTGCACCGACTCAATTGGATCAATCATGTCTTTATAAAACAGACCAACAGAGAAGTTTTCACCAGTATCAAAGTAGTTTTCCCAGCGGAAATCGTAATTTTTGATTTGCGTTGTACGTAATCCAGGCGTACCGCCAACAGGATATTCAGTTAACGGATCAATGTAAGTAGATTCAGATATCTCACGTAAATCAGGACGTACAACCGTTTCACCGTAGCTTAAACGCCATTGTGTTTGGTCGTCCTGAATATAAGTGAATGCAAGCGCACCATAAATATCATCTTCTTGAAACGCTAAGTTACCTAAATCATCATAATCGATTGAAGGATCTAAGCCACCAGTAAACGGGTCAAGTGGCACTGACACTTGCCTGAAATCTTCCCAACGTAAGCCACCTGTCAAACGCCATTTATTATTGAAGAAAAAATCAGCTTCAAAATAATAAGCATCTGTTTTTTGTGCTGAGCGGTAATCATCACCTGCAAACGTTGTATCATTAAGTATGGGTAGATTTAGTTCTGCGTTAGCTATTGCATCATCAGAAAGAATCGTATTCAGCTCATTGCCATTTAAATCAAGGTCTTTAAATGCGCGAGTGTTTATGTCAAAGCGACGATTCGAAGCTGAGCGCTCTTTAGAGACATAATCAGCACCTGATTTTAATTCTATATCCAAACCATCTAACATGATTGGAAAAGTAAAATTAAACCCGTAGTTTTCTACTTCATCATTAAGGTCTTGGAATGTATAACGAGCAGCCGTTGTGGCATTGGTTAATGCGATTTCATTAACTAAATCATAATTACCATCTTCGTTTGCATCATTTACAATGAACCGCGTCTGCATATTTCCTGGTGCATAACGGTTTGAGCGGCCGTTTGAGTATTTCCAATCAAAACCTGCATAGTTAAGAAAATCGAATGTATGCATGCCTTTGATTTGGTTTACTATTAACTCTCTCTCTTCATACCTTACATCGTAAGAACGAATACGCTTATTATCAGACTGGTTATTATTCTCATCAATACCTAGACGATCACGAATTTTATCTTCGGTGTCGCGTAAAATCAGCGTACTAAGGTCAATGCGATGAGCATTATTATACTCAATACCAAAGTTTACCATTCCAGACATTTTCACATTATGCTCAGTGGCAATGATTTTATCGTAACCACGCACCATAGCAGCACTGTTCTCACCTAAACGGAAGTCTTCGCCTTGGTACTCTTCGCCAACAAAATATTTGTTATCATAGCTAACCGCTGATAAAAAGCCGTAACGCCAATCACCTGACTCAAAACTATTACCCAGTGTTGCTGTAAACTTAGTATTGGGGTTTACACTTGTTGCTTGCGGGTCATAATCACGGTTTAAATCAAGTGCTAAAGCACGACTTTGCTCTGGTGTGAGATCATCTAATGATTGCCCAGAGTTATAAATATCCATGATTGAATCTGGTATTTCACGGGTGCCATCATCAACACCATACCAGTCATTCGAGCCGCCATTGTACTCAATGCCATCATCAAAGTTATTGGTGTTATAACCAAGCTGACCTGATACATCAAAAACAAATTGGTCTGGAATGCTTTTTAAGCGTATATCCACATTACCACCACCAAAAGAGGCTGGCATAGAAGGAGAATAAGACTTTTGCACAGACAAACTTTCAATAATTCCTGATGGAAATAAATCAAGCGGGATGACTGAGCGGGTCGGATCAGGACTTGGCACTGCTGCACCATTTAACTGAGTACTTGAATAGCGCTCACCTAAACCACGTACATAAATAAATTTACCATCGACTAAAGTTAAACCCGTTACACGGCGTAACGCAGATGCCGCATCACTATCGCCACTACGGGATATTTGGTCAGCACCCATAATATCGGCAACAAATGCTTGTTGTTTTCGCTCTTCAAGCACGGCTGTTGCAGTGCCTTTTAAACGACTTGCGCTAACCACAACCTCCTCAAGTACAGCCTCATCTTCGGCTTCAGCAGCATGTGCTGAAACGCTTAAACTACATAAAATTGCTGCGGAAAGTGTGGATAAGCAAAACTTTTTAGAAAACTGTTTCATGTTTACCTCTATCTGAAATAAGTTACAGAAAGTGTTAAAAAAGGTACTAGTACTATGTGCTAGCACCCATTCTTACTGTGTTATTCCAGACCTACTGTCCAGCCAGCTGTCCAGTCATTATCACTCGATACAGCACCAATATGTGATGTAGTATCGAAGAAGCTATCTACAGCGTTTACATCTGTAGGAGTTGTTATATCAATAGTATAGATACCATTAACTACGTCAGTTTGTCCTGATGCTACTAAGTTACCTAACGTCGCTGTCCACCAGTTTTCTACGCTAAAATCAACACCACTTGGGTCTTTGAAGTTCTCAGAACAGGCGATAACCGATGACTTAATCGTTAAGGTGCCATCTTGTGCATTTTTAACTGTTTCACTTTCAGTAAATATTGGTGCACCATTTTCATCTACTGGAATACCTTCAACCTCTAGACACTCACCCATGCCTACTGGGCCTGTTACAATCGTGTTATAGATTTGCGCACCCGTTCCCTCACGGAAGTACATGCCTTCACCGTCATCTTCACCTTTAAAGGTATTACCAATAATGGTTAAGTTAGCAATCATTGGATTTGATTTAGGCATTTTAGATGGTGTTTTACCGTCATTATCGGCTTCTATACCACGGTTAGCATCTGAGTTATCTGCAGCTTGCTTAACAAGGATGTGCTGAAGCTTACCTTGGAAACCATTATCCCAATCGATGCTGTCATCTTGAATACTAGTTAGCACAAGGTATTTAGCCTGCACATTACCACCAAAGAACTCAACACCGTCATCAGCATTTTGATGAACTTGTAAATACTCTACAGTAGTACCAGAACCCACAGCACCAAACGTAATACCGTTAATTTCATTACCAGGTGACAGTAAGTAGCCGCCATTCATAACGCGAACATAACGTAATGTTCCAGAATTATCTGCAGTGTCAGTACCACCAAAAACAGCACCGGCTTCAACACCTTCAACTTGTAGCGCACACTCGCCTGTTTCTGGACATTTATTAGATGGCGCATTACCTAGTAGTACTAAACCGCCCCATTGACCTGCTGCCGTTGCTTGACCAGCAACATCTTGACTTGAAGTAAATGAAATAGGCTTATCTTTAGTACCGTTGGCTTCAATTTTAGAGCCACGGCTAATGACAATATAATCTTTACCGTTACGACCATAAACAGTAACGCCAGGCTCGACAGTTAGAGTTGCAGAGTCAGCATTATCATTACCAACAAAAACAGCGCCATCAACTGCGTATAAGTTACCCGCTGTTAATGTTAAGTCTGACGTTATACGGCCAGATATTTCACATGTTGTCGTTACGTTATCCGCTGGTGAAATTGAAGTAGTACCTGCAGGACAACCAGCAACTGCAGCAGGTGCTGTCACTTCTCCACCACCATAACCAAATGCCCAACCTTCACGCCAATCGTCAGAATCATTTAGAGCACCGACAAAATCAACCGTATCAAAGAAGGCATCAACCGTATTAGCAACATCTTGTCCTGCACCTAGTAGTGGCGAACCAGCAATTGGTTGACCATTCACACCAAGCATAGGCTTGTCGTTGATCACATTACCTGTTTGTTGACTAAACCAAGACTCAAGCGCAAGCAACGTAGAACCGTCAGCACCTTTTGGATCTTTAAAATTCTCACCATTGGTACATGACATAAAGGTGTTTTGCATCAAAATAGTGCCATCATTAGCATTATTAACGGTTTCACTATCAGAGAATAATGCATCTCCGTTATCATCCAGCGCAATACCTTCTAATTCTAAGCACTCGCCCATTTCATCAGAGCCTGTGATCACTGAATTATATAAATGTAAGCCGGTACCTTCACGCAGGTAAATGCCTTCGGCTTCATCTTCACCTTTAAAGTTATTACCAATAATGGTTAAGTTTGAAATAATAGGCAAAGACTTAGGCTCTTTTGATGGCGTTTTACCATCGTTATCGGCTTCAATACCGCGGTTAGCATCAGTCGAATTTTTATCTTGCTCAACATACACAAACTGCATTTTACCTTGATAACCGTTATCCCAATCAATACTGTCATCGTCGATGCTCGTTAAAACAACATGCTTTAAGTTAACTGCACCACCGAAAAACTCAACACCGTCATCAGAGTTATTATGTACTTGCAAGTAATCAACGGTAGTACCTGAACCTACGGCACCAAAGGTAATACCGTTTAGCTCATTACCGGTTGAAAGCTCGTAACCAGCGTTTTTAACAACAACATATTTTAACGTACCAGAGCTATCCGCATTATCAGTACCGCCAAATACCGCACCTGCTTCCACACCTTCAACTTGCAGTGCACAATCACCTTCAGCAGGGCATTTATTTGAAATACCATTCCCAAGTAAAACCATGCCGCCCCATTGTCCAGAGGCTGTTGTTTCGCCCATTACATCTTGTTTTGATGTGAAAATGATAGGGTCGCTTTTGGTCCCTGTCGCTTCAATTTTAGAATCACGGCTTACGACTAAGTAATCAGACCCATTGTTACCAAAAATAACGGCTCCAGGTTCAATGGTAAGGGTTGCGCTATCTGCTTTATCTTTACCTACAAACACAGCGCCATCTAATGCCCAAAATGCATCCGTCGTTAATGTCGTATCTTCAGTGATTTCACCTGAAAGCACTTGCACTTTTACTTCACGACCCAAGGCAGCTGAAGCTTCAGTAGAAAGACTTTGACTATATTCACCTGGAAGATCAGTTGGCACTGGTGGTGTAGGTGGTGTAGGTGGTGCTACTGTTTCTTCAACATTAATATTAATATCACCACCGCCACAACCAGCGAGTGTAATTGCAGAAGCCAAAAGGCTGATCTTAAATAAACCAGATAATTTCATTGTTCACTCCGTTAAGATATTTAATTATTTTATTAGCGCATTAAGTAAAAACCCAAGTCACGTTAAAACACGAAAGTCATGCTTTAAGATCACTTGAGTTTTTCAACGAGCACTACCTTACGGGAGCTATGTGACAATACAGTTACACTTTAATAAACATAAAATGACAATGTAATTTATTTAAATAACAACCTGTTATGATAAATTTAAACGAAAAAAACCGCCCTAAGGCGGTTTTGGTGTTGCGATTATAAAACAGGTTTTGTAATCAAACTGGCAGCGTTTAAATTACAATAGTAGCGTTGGCAAATTATAACAATGCGGTGCGTAATGTTTCCGCGTGTAACTTTTCACGCTTGACATATTTGATCCATTGTTCAGCCAATCGCTGCGATTTTTTGTGTTTCTCGGCTTGCTCAAACGCTAAAATAGAGGCATCAAAATTTTGCATGCTGTATTGGGCCATACCTAATGCAACATAAGCGTTGGATTCAAAATCAAGTGAACCTTTATCTAATGCTAACCGAGCAGCATCAGCGGCATCTTCAAATTGCTCTAAGTTAACAAGTACTTCAGCCATACGTTGATCGTACTTACCGTGTTCCGAAAGCTCTGCCGCTTTTGCAAAATAACTAACTGATTTATTATCTTCTTTAGCTTGCACCATGGCTTCTGCGATAAATGCATAATTCTTCGCAGACTTTTCAGCAACGCCTGATTCAATCGCTTTACTCATTACACTGGCGGCTTTGTAAGCAAGCTGATTGTATAAATATACCTGTGCAAGCTGCCTTAGATCAGATTTAGAGGTTAAAAATCCTTGCTGATAAGCCGCTTCTAGGATTGCTAGCTGTTGTTTTTCTTTGCCTGTTTCGCCATACATACCACCGAGTTGCACCCAGTATTCAGGCTTGTTATAAAGCTTTACCATACGCTCAAGTACAGCAACAACATTGTCAGTTTGATTAAGTGAATAATACATAGCACGTTGCAGTACTAACCAGTTTTCTTTTGGCTGTTTGCCTTCGCTATCGCTTTGGGCAATCGCTAAATTAATATTATCAATGCCTTTTTGGTAATCTTTTAACTGATAATACGCTTGTGATTTAAGTACATAATAGGCATCAGTTTTAGGCTTGGTATTAATTGCATCCCACTTAGCTAAGAAATCAATTACCTTATTGTAATCACTGTTTGCCATTGCTAATTGCGCTAAGCTAAACGTAGTGCTGACACGTAATGTTTCTGGAATACCTTCTTCTGCTATCACCTTTTCAAATGATGCAATTGCTTTAGGCAAATCATTTTCGTTGTAATAAATAAAGCCATAAAAATTATACATCATGGCGATTTCATAGGAATTCATACTAGAAGAACGTTCTTTGATGCTATCAAGCGCCTCAAGTCCCGCTTTGGCATCACCATCATCAGCTAATTTTTGCGCGCGTGCTAATTGGCTATACACTTTTTCACGCAGTGCTGGCACCTTAGTGGTTTTTTGTTCTTGTGCGTAAACACTACCAAGCGTAACTCCTGGCAACATAGAGACTAAACTTGGCAGCGCAACACTGCTGCCTATCGCAAAAGTACACACTAATGCTGTTTTTAATAATTTCATAATCGCAATCCTCTGTTTCTAGCCGTTAATTTGGAAAGAAATTTTATTCTGCACACCTGCAACTTCAACAGCTTCGCCGTCGATCACACGTGGTTTATATTTAAACTTAAGTGCCGCATCCATCGCCGCTTGGTCAAATAATGACTCAGGTTCAGCTTTAATAACTTGTGGCTCTTTCACTGTGCCTTGCTTAGTCACTGTAAACTCAACAATGACATACCCTTCAATACCACGCGACAAAGCACGCCTTGGGTATACCGGTGCCACTTTTACTATGGGTAAATACTCACCATCACTGGTTTCTAATGCTAATCCACCCGCTAGATTTACATCAGCATCGACATTGGCAGCAAAATCAAAGTTGTTGCTAGCAGCGTTGTTATCGCTACTTTGCATTTGTGGCGATTCCATTGGCGGTGGCGGCTCTTTAGGTGTTGGCGGCTTTTGTGGTTTACGTTCCTTTTTTTGTACTGTTTCTTCTTTTTTCAAACGGACAAAATCTAACACATTCCCTTTTGCAGGCTCCGTCATGGCGCCTTCACCACCGGTGATCAATGCCTGCATACCTAAAAACAGCATAAAGGTCACCACACCCGCTATAATTAACGCAAGTACATAACGCATCACTCGTTACCCTTCTTGAGCCGCTATTGAAACATCAAATACACCCGCTGCACGCGAGGCATCCATGACTTTTATCAAGGTTTCTGTGGTGGCTTTTTTATCGGCCTGAATAACTACACTGCCTTGTGGATTTTCCGCTTTTAAGCGCTCAATGTTGGCTTGTACAGCACGTACATCTATTTGACGTTTATTGATCCAAATTTCGCCTTGATCTGAAATGGCCACTAATATGTTAGCCCGCTCTTTTTTAACTGCGGTTGCCGCTTCTGGACGGTTTACATCAATACCCGCTTCTTTAACAAACGAGGCTGTCACGATAAAGAAAATAAGCATAATAAATACAACATCCAGCATAGGGGTCATGTTTATTTCTTCTGCTTCGTCTTCTTGGAATAAATTACCTAATGGGGCTCTCATTTTACTTCTCCTAGAACAAGCGGTGATTATGTTCACCGCTTTTCAATAATTATTTAGTGGTCTAACACCATAGTGTCTTGCAACAATTCAACTTCACGCTTTGCTTTTCGTTGTAAATAGGTTGAGGCAAACACCCCAGATAACGCACCGACCATTCCTGCCATTGTCGGTATGGTTGCTTTTGACACACCTGATGCCATAGAGCGTGCACTGCCTGTACCTGTAATGGCCATTACATCAAAGACTTCTATCATCCCTGTAACTGTGCCAAGCAACCCTAATAGTGGACACAGCGCTACCATCACATTAATCAGCGGTAAGTTTGCGTTTAATCGCATACTAGCGCGTGACACCATGGCTTGACGTATTTGCTCTGCGTTCCAGCTGTTGCGTTCACTGCGCGTTTTCCAGGTGTTTTTAACGTCTTTTTTGTAGTGCCGATAGCCATTAAAAAAGTACATAAATCGCTCGAGTATCAATAACCACATCGCGAAAATTAACACGGCAATGACCAAGAGCACTTGGCCACCCGTGTCGAGAAAATCACGGATAGCATTGATTGAATCAATCAATAGCACCATGGTTTAGGCTCCTTTCTCGCTTCGCTCGGCAATAATACCTGCACTTTGTTCTTGCAAAATAAGCAGTAAACCTTTTGAGCGAGTATTCAATAAGGTGTATAAAAACACCGTTGGAATGGCAACCACAAGGCCTAATACCGTAGTAACCAGGGCTTGCGAAATACCGCCCGCCATTAGTTTAGGGTCGCCAGTACCAAATAAAGTAATTGCTTGGAAGGTATTAATCATCCCGGTTACCGTACCGAGCAAGCCAAGTAATGGCGCTACCACAGAGATAATTTTAATAAGCGTTAAATTACGGGTGATTTTTGGCATTTCGCGTAAAATGGCTTCGCTTAACTTAAGTTCAAGTGTGTCGTAGGCCACATTTGGGTATTGATCTTTCACTTTCATGACGCGCCCTAACGGGTTGTCATCACGGGCTGTATCGTCTTTTAATTGACGACGGATTTTTCCACCCATCAGCATGAGCGATACAAAACGCTCTAGCGCAATTAATAACGCTAATAAACCAACGCCTAAAATAACGTAACCGACCGCACCACCTTGATGAACTTGCTCGCTGGTATCAGGGGCTTGTACTAACAAACCTAAAATTGAGCCGCCTGTTGGGTCAAGCGCAAACGGTACAACACCCGTGTTTGCTTGCTGCAAATCAGCCGCGGTCGCAGTAAAGCGGCTGCTTGGTTGGCGAGTAAGTTGGCTAATGGTATTGGTGGCCGGTGTATACTCTAGGTACTGACCGTCACTAATAAGGTTAAATGCACCCACACGTACCACTTCTTTTTGTACTTTATTGCCACCGTCAACAATTACATCAGTATTGAAGCGGCTTACTTTTCCTTGTTCGGTCATTTCGCGTTGTAGCTCAAACCAAACCTTTTCTATATCTTCAATAGACGCAAGCTTTGAAGTTGAACCCATTTTTTGCGCCAATTCGTCCATAAAAGTACTACGCCCAGGTAACTGTGCCGATACCACAGAGGTAGCAAACTTGTTACTTGAATCGCCAGCAACTTGTTGTAGTACACCAAATAGCTCTTTTAATGAACCCATACGCTTTGATAAGGTATCAGTTAGATTAGCCAATTTAATTTCGTTTTCTTCAAATTGCGTCTCTAAACGCTCTGACTCGCTAAGCATTTGGTTACGTTTAGCTTGGGTGTTTTTAAGCATTTGCACTTGTTCATTTTGGCGTGCTGCAAATTCTTGTTCACGTTGTTTATTTTGCTCTGATTGCGCTGATTTACCCTGCTCTAAGGTTTTTAATAAGGCATCTAAATTCATCGGCTCAGCGGCAATACTGGTGCCCACAAAGCTTAAGCTGGCTGCAAACACGGCCATTTTTGTCATTTTCGTTAATAATTTCATGGTAAACCTCTTATTCTGCAGCGTGAATTGGCAGTGTTAACATATCGGGGGCAAGTTGTTTGCGAGCAATGCGAAGCCCTTTATTAATTTGGCTTATGGTTGAATCTGGTAGCGCAACAAACGACTGTGACTGCTGATCCCAACTACCTGCTTGTTTACCATCGCGGGTGAGGTAAATTAGCTCTAAACGACCAATGCGTAGAAAGTCGACTTCGCGTTCTTTATTATCCACATCAAGTAATGCGGTATACGCCTCAATAGTGCGTCCGTAGTCAACCTCAACTTGGTAAGCTTCTAAAACACGACGAAATTTTTCACTTGATGAAATATCAGCACGCGCCATCATTGCATTTAATGATTCAAGGCGCTGCTTACGCTCTTGCTTTAAAAACGGCACATCTAAGGCAACAAACTGTTCAAGCCCGGTGATCATACGAAGCATTAAAGGGGTTATTTGGCGTTCAATTATCGATACTTGATCCATCGATAAATTAATCGACTCCATCTCTTCTATTTGATTATTTAACTGTTTGGTAAGCTGTGCGTTATAAACGGCTAGGCCATCTATTTCTTTATTTAGGGTTTTAAATTGCTGTAAACGCCCTTGCATTGAATCTGCAATCTTGTCTATTTTTGTTTGTGATTGCGCAGCTAAATTATTAATTTCGCTGCTTTTATCAATTACCGTGTTTAAATCATTGGCGTGGACTGCTGCACTTGCGGCTACAATACCAGCTAAAATTAATGGTTTAACGCCTTTCATCGTATACACCTTTGCTCGTTAATTAGCGGATTTGCTAGTGTTTATTAATCGCTTTAGCTCGTTTATAAAAAAACAATTTAAAGCGAGATAGTTTCAATGAGCGAAAGTGTATAGATTAAAAATGACAAGCGTGTTGCGTAAAAAAGTCGCTTTTATGACAATGGTAATAAATTAGCCTTATTGGCCTATTTTACAATTCAGGGATGAAAATAGTGGGATTAAGTTTACAAGTAAGATTGTATTTCAATCAGGGTTTGTCGCCAATCTGTGTAGTTAATAGCTATAGGGTAAGCGCGATTGTTATGTATTAATACTAACGACGGAAAACCTTGAATAGGTAAACTGCGAACATAGTTAAGCTCATCATCAAAGCGACGCTTAAGCTCATTAGAGTGTAACTGTTGAGCAAATAAACGGGGATCTAAACCAATTTTTTCGCTCAGTTTAATTAAAACCGCTTCATCCGATGGGTTTTGTGCCTGTAAATAATATGCCTGCTGTATTGCCGCTATCATCTGTGGTTCTTTGTTGAAGCTGCGGGCAATTAAAGCGGCCCTGCAAGAGGGATAGGTAGAACGGCGAGGTTGGCAGTCTCGCCAAAAATCAAAGTTAAACTCTGTGCCTAACTGGCTACTAATTTTTTGCCATATGGCTTGTAGTTGCAACTGCATATCCTGACTCATTGGCAAGTCAGTATCTACAGCTAAGCCACCCACTCTGTATTCAATGGGAAGTTTGTTTACCAAGGCAGCCTCAAGCGCATGCCATGTAGGTTTATAACCCCAGCACCAGCTACACATAGGGTCGTGTACATATATTAATTTACTCTGAGGCGTGCTGATCATGTACAGATACCACCTTATTTCTACCTTGCGCCTTAGCGCTGTATAAATACTGATCCGCTTGCTTTAACGCATTATTATAATCATCTACACTGTTAGCCTGAGCAATACCCATACTACACGTTAATGATACTCGCTGATGTTTGTCGGTTAGCATCACATGGTTTTGCACACATTCTCTAAAACGGTTGGCCAAAATGCTGGCCTCAAGGGTTGTTTGTTGCGGTAAAATAACCACAAACTCTTCGCCGCCATAACGTGCTTTAAGCGCTGTTGCAGGAAACTGAGACTCTAATAACTTAGTAAATTCAATTAAAACCGTATCACCAAAATCATGTCCGTAGGTGTCGTTTAATTGTTTAAACTTATCTAAATCAATGAGTAAAATAGACAGCGGCAAATAATGTTCTGGCCTTGAAGCAGCGAGCTTTAAAAAATGTGAGGTAATAAAGCGACGATTAGGCGCCCCGGTAAGCTGATCGGTATGAGCATGCTGTTTTTGCTCTAAGGTGATATCAGCAATTGCTAAATGACTGCGGTGACGAAAGTATTCACCTATAAACGAAAACACTAACACCAGCGAAAATGCAGCAACAAAACGGGTCTTTTCTACCGCGCCATAAATAACTTGCCCCATATCAGGGCCATACAACATAACAATACAGCTCAATAACATGGCACTGCTCAACCAGGCGCCAAACTTCACACCCAGTATGGCAAATACAGCAACGGGATAAAACATTAGCCAATATAAAGCAGTGTTTTCTTTACCACCGGTGTATACCAAAGCTAAGCACATCACAAATACAATCACTAATGTGATGAGGGCGATTGCATCAATCTGCTTTGTTTTCATAAAATAAATAATACACCCAACAATCGTTACGTTAACCACAATTAACGCAATAGTAAGGATTGGTGCATACACGTGATGATTGGCAATTACTAAATAGGTAATTAACACCAAGGCAATCGCTATCATGGTAAATAACGAAAATACTTGGCGTTGTTTATCAAAGCTATAAACGCTGTCAATATTGATTAAATTGAGCCAGCTTGGCTTATTTATTTTTGTTTTACTGATCATACTTTGAATTTTTTAACCATGCGCTCTAAGTCACTAAATTGATGCTTAAGTTTGGTACACTCTTCCAAAGTAAGATTCAGGTTTGATTGGCCTTGAATCGATAAGTCGCTGATAACGTGAATATCGCTATGTAATGACTTAACCACTTGGTTTTGCTCATCCGTAGCATTAGCGACACTATGATTGGCGTCGGTTATTTGCTTAATCGCACTAATTATTTGTTTCATTACATCGCCAACCGCATCCGCTTGCTGAACACTTTTTTCACTTTCTTCTAAACTGGTTTTCATAAGTTCAACGGCAGAGCTTGAACCTTTTTGTAATTCAATGACGGTGTTTTCTATTTCTTGGGTTGATTGCTGAGTACGCTGTGCTAGTTGCCTTACTTCATCGGCAACAACCGCAAATCCTCTTCCTGCTTCGCCAGCACGAGCCGCTTCTATCGCCGCATTTAAAGCCAGCAAATTGGTTTGCTCACTCACCCCTTTTATTACTGCCAATACATTTCCTATATTAGCGGTATGCGAGTCTAAACTATTTATGGTTTCTTGCGCTTGCTCTATATTTTGTGACAGTTGATGAATACTTGAAACGTTGTTTGTGAGGGTCTGTTGATTTTTAGCACAGTATTGATCTGCATCTTTGGCAAGCGTCGAGGCATTACTGGCGCTGGTTGAAATTTCTGTTGAGGTAGCTGAAAACTGATTAATTGCCGACGCCACACTGTTGGTGCGCTCACTTTGGTCATCATACATAGTTAATGTTGAGTCTGTCTGCGTAACCAATTTAGCAACTGCCGTTTCCAGTAACTGCGTTGAAGATTTAACCTGAATTATTGAATTTTGGATTTTTTCTATAAAAATATTAAACGAATTGCTCAATTGACCAAATTCGTCATCGTTTTCTACGCTTAACCGACAGGTTAAATCGCCCTCACCCTGCGCTATATCTCTAATGGCATCATTGAGACGATACATAGGGCGCATCAAATAACGCAGTAAAAATTCCAGTGACGCAACAATCACTAAAATACCAATAATTAAAAATACAATTGCCTTTTGCCCAAACGAAGAAACACTTGAATACGCTTTATCTTTATTAACTACTACACCTAAATACCAATCAACGTTTTCAATACCACGAATTTTAGTAAAGGATACCAGCGAGGTTTCACCTGCTACTTGATACTCGGTGAATTCTCTTGCTAACGGTGCATTTTTACCAATTAAGTCAGCGACTGTTTTTGAATTTAATTTGCTATCAGGGTGACTCAATATTTGCCCTTTATTATCAAGCAAAAAACCATAACCGAGTCCTAAAAAATCAATATCTCCAATAATTTCAGCGATGGTTTGCATATCAATATCTGCCCCCGCTACCCCTTTAAATTGACCATTACTATTAATAGGGGCAACGGCTGAAATTGTCAGTTCGTTGGTCGTTACATCGATATAAGGCGTTGTAAAAGCCGTTGTTGTTTTATTTTCTACTAATTTATACCAAGGGCGACTTGTCGCATCAAAATCGCTGGGGAGTACAACACTTTGATCATTTAAAATAAATGTACCCGATGATTTACCTATGTAGGTATTTTTAAAATCCCCCGCAAGCTCAGCGGTATTTAATTGCGAAAGCGTTAAAGACTTGGCATCGTCATCTTGGTATGTTTTTGCGATAGAGATCACAATCGCTAATTTATTATTTAGCCAGCTTGCAATATTTTTAGAGACAGACTCAGAGTTTTGCTCTAGTACCAGCGATAACTGCTCTTGAGTTTGATGCCGCATTGAAAAATAATTATTTATGGTGAAAACACCTAACACTAAAACCAACACTAATGATGCAGCAATGGTGATTTTGGAGGTGAATTTAAGCGAGCTAAACATAAGTACCTTAAGTATTAATCATTATTATCAGTGTCTTTTTAACAAATTTTTAACTGAATGTCTTAGCAAATATGATTTCAATGAAATTAAAGAACAAAAATAATAATAAATAACTAGTTCTTTCAAGGATGACTTTGCCACAGTGCGTTTAATTTTTAGACTAGCAGAGCTAGATAAATAAGTGTTTAAAAGCACTATGGGGATAAATTTTATCCCCATAGTAACGCTTTATCTAAATTATTCTTCTTGTTGGCACTGGCTTGTGATCGGTAATTGCCGAAGTACCTTCATCTGTGGATCAACAATAATATGATCAACAGGTTTAGCTTTGATGGTAATGACTCCTTCAATTGGTGTATAGACTTGAAGCTGGCCATTGATTGAAATGGGTACTGGCATTTTAAAAGGCGTCGCATCTTTTTCACTTTTGCTCCAATATAAATTGGCCACGTTATTTTGACGTTTCATGGTTAGTGTTGGCAATGCAGCTTGTTTTAAATACACATCAAATAGCCAGTTATAGTCTTTTTTTGTAATGCGATTAACAATATCAATAAACTGTTGCGTGTTGCGATATCGCGATTGAATTGGGTAACTGAGACTTTGCGTGTCGCTACTCCCGTAGATTAACTCGCGTGTTGCTTGCCAAAATAACTCATCACCAATTAACCAACGCAAAGTGTGTAATGTCCAGCCTCCTTTACCATAAATATCTGAGTTAAAAGCTTCTTTTGAGCTTAACTCACCCTCTTTAACAATAGGTTGGCAGTTTTTTATCCCTAAATAGGCTTTATACATTGCATGGTTATAAGCGGCCTCACCAAAGGTATATAAACTGTAAGACGGTTGCATGTAAAAGCCAAAACCTTCATGTAACCACGCATCATTCAATTGCTCGTGTGTCATTAAATTACCAAACCACTCATGCGCTAATTCATGCTGAATAAGCCAATCATAACCACTAGGGTCGCGAGTGTACCCTTTGCCATAAGCATTTATCGTTTGATGTTCCATGCCTAAATGAGGCGTTTCTACAAAGCCAAGTTTTTGTTGCCCCCATGGATATGGACCTAACACAGATTCAAAAAATGCCATTTGTTGATAAACATCGTTGGTGAGCAAATTACTGGCTTTTTGCCTATTTTCAGGTAACACCCAAAATTCCACAGGAATGTCAGTACCATTTATACTGGTATATTGCTGTTGAACACGCTCAAATGGGCCAATATTCAGCGCAATGTTGTAATCACTCGCAGGCTCAGATAAAAACCAATCAAACTCGGTAGTCTTGTTTTGTAATACAGTTATATTTTTTAGTACCCCGTTACTGGCAACATACAATCCAGTGGGTACCGTTACACGTATACGCATACTATCGGCTTTGTCACTAAAGTGATCTTTACAAGGCCAAAATAAATCACAGCCCTCACCTTGCACCGCTGTTGCTATCCAAGGTTTACCATCGTTTGTTTCACTAAATACAAAACCACCACTCCATGGAGGGTTAAGCGCAATATGTGGCTTGCCTGAATAGTTAATGGCAACTTCAACCACTTCTCCAGGGTACTTTTTTTCATATAAGTTAATCGTGATCACACCATGAGAATGGAGAAATTCGGCTTTCTTATCAGCCACTGTTACTGTGTTTATACTAAAGCGACTATCGAGTTTTAGTTCAATTTGCTGAGTTTCTTTAACGACCCGAAATACTGTTTTCCCTGTGCCGGCTATCTGCTTTTCTTCTGGAAAAACGGCTAACTTAAGATCATAGAAAATAACATCGGTTGATTGAGCCACGCTAGATAATGGTTGACCAGTATTAGCAACGAGGGGATCTAATTTTGCAGGTTTGCTGGTGCAGGCACTGAGTATATATATCAATGTAACAACCAAGTAACACCTAATCACATGGTGCAAGAACAACATAAATAATAAGCTCTTATAATTATAATTTTTTAATATAATTACATAGTTTTACATTTATAGTGTTTAAAAAAGACGAATTGCTTATTTTTTAAGTTAACTAGTTACTTTATTTTACATTTAGCAAGGGATAAACCTTAAACAGCTAATATATTTAAGGTTGTTTTTGCCATTTCATTTTATTATTGGTATCGCGTGAAGTGATAATGGTTTCATCACTACTTTGAATACCGCCAAGCTTGGCGAGCCGGTCATAAAGAACAACATTACAGGTTGCTGCTAAATTCATACACCCTATGGTTGGAATATAAACAACTTCATCGCACCATTTTAAAACGTCTTTTGGCACTGAACCATCCTCTGGGCCGAACACATAAAATGCGTTCTCAGGGTGGGTAAACTCAGGCAAGGGAGTGGCCCCTTCTATTAGCTCTATCACCACCACTTTAGCGCCTTGTGGTTTACTTGATGCTAAATTATCGGTAGCGGTTAATGGAATACGTTGCACTACATTTTTAGTATCGGTATGAAATTTCTGTGCGTTTAAATAACGGTTGCCAGTAAAAAAAACCTGCTGTGCGTCATAACAACCTGCGGCGCGTAATACGCCCCCCACGTTGGTCGGGCTTTTAGGATTAATTAAGCCAATACTTGCTTGTAATTTACTCATTAATTGCAATCCTTGGTTGGCCACTCGGCTATATACAAATCAAAATCTTCTAGCTTTACGTCACAGTCTTTTACGGTTTTATCTTTAACAGAAATGTTTAGCTCGTGCATTTTAGTTTTATCGCCGTTATTAAGTAACGGATGCCACGTTGCTAATCCACGTCCTTCGTGAAGTCGGCGATAACTGCAGCTTTGCGGCATAAAGAAAATGTCTTTGAGGTTTTCTTTGGTAAGCTTAACGCAAGAAGGCACTAAGGTTTGGCGGTTTTCGTATTCACTACAGCCACAGGTTGCGTTATCAAGGTATTGGCAAACAATATTGGTAAATATAAGTTGCTCACCTTCTCTTAGCTGATCAGTGGCGGTAAAGTCATCTTCGTCTTCGCTGTCAATAAAGGTGTTTAAACAACACTTTCCGCATCCGTCACAAATGGCTTCCCATTCTTGCTGGTTCATTTCATTGAGACTTTTGCTAAGCCAAAATTGGGTTTTTGCTAATTGTTGATCAAACATGGTGTTCTCGCGCCTTTTAAGAGCGCGCATTCTAACGTATTGCAGCAAAGCGCGCAAAGCCAATCCCTGTTCAAATAATGACTTTGCGCGATTATGTTACTGCTGAGATTTAACCCAACGTTTAATTTTTTGCTCTAAGATAGGCATAGGCAATGCGCCATCTATTAATATTTGCGTATGAAAGGCTTTAATATCAAATTGCTCGCCTAACTGCTGGTGGGCGTAATCTCTAAGCTCTTTAATTTTAAACTCACCCAATTTGTACGATAATGCTTGCCCAGGCCATGCAATATAACGTTCCACTTCAGCAATTACATCGCTTTTTGCCATTGAAGAGTTAGCTAACATGTAGTCAATGCCTTGTTGACGTGTCCACCCTTTGGCATGAAAGCCTGTATCAAGCACTAAACGCATAGCTCTTAGCTGCTCATCGTTAAGACGCCCATACCACATATACGGGTCGGTAAATAAGCCAAGCTCTTTGCCAAGACTCTCCGCGTATAATGCCCAGCCCTCAGCAAACACCGTGTAGCCGCCAAATTTACGAAAATCGGGCAGGCTTTCTACTTCTTGTTGCAGTGCAATTTGAAAGTGATGACCAGGTGCTGCTTCATGAATAGATAGCGTTTCAAGTAAAAATTTAGGCTGCGCTTTTAAGTTGTAAGCATTAATGTAAAAGATACCCGGACGAGAACCATCTGGTGCAGGCCCTGCATAAGATGCCCCCGCTGCCGATTGCGCACGATACGCTTCTACTGCTTTAACAATGTAAGGGGCTTTAGGCTCAATATTAAATAATCGCGGTAAGCGCGCATCTATTTTTAGTTTAATATCTTCATAGGCGGCAATTAACTCATCAGCTGTTTTATAATAAAACTCATCTGAGTCACGTAAATGATCAAAAAACGATGCTAAATCACCTTTAAATCCCACGGTATTTTTAACCGTTTTCATTTCACTTAAAATTCGAGCCACTTCACTTAAGCCAATGTCATGAATTTCATCTGCTGATAAACTCAACGTGGTGTTTTTCTTGATTTGATATTCGTACCACGCTTTACCATTAGGTAAATCAGCATAACCAACAGAATCACGAGCATGAGGAATATAGTCGTTGAGTAAAAACTCACTCATACGCTGATAAGCGGGCACTAATTTATCTAAAATAAGCGTTTTATACTGCTCAGTGAGTTGCTGTTTTTGTGCATTAGAAAATGAGTCGGGCATGGCCTTTATTGGTGAATAAAATAATGAATCTTCTGCGTTAGTTACTACGTGCACTTTAAACTGAGGCAATAATTTTTTAGCCAATGGCATAGGCAATACCACGCCTTGTTTAACACCTTGCGCCATTGATTGTTCAACACTGGCTAACCATTTCACAAAACCATCAGCACGTTTAATAAATTGCTCATAGTCGGCAACAGTATTAAAGGGCTGTGCACTTTGCCCTGAACCAAATCCAGCAAAGGTATTATGTGCTCCCGACATTTGGTTAATCGGTAACAAATAATCTTTATATTGCATGCCCTCAAGCTTCAGGGCTAAATCTCGCGATAACACTTCAAAGTTAAGTAGCGCCTGCCCTGTTAATTGTGATTCATCGATTAGCGTTAAACGTTGTTGATATTTTTTATAAAAAGCAGTTTTTTTATCACGATTAGCCTGCGATATCACCGGCAAGAATTGATCATCGAATTCATGGCGACCGTTATAAGTGGCGCTTAAGGGATTAAAGGTTAATGACTCATCGTAGTACTGGGCAACGAGCACATCTAATTGCTGCTGTGCTGATAATTCGCTTATTACAGGCGCGACTGGCTGATTTGTGTTTAATTGTGAGCTGGTGCTCATACAACCACTTAAGGCAAACATAACGCTACTGGCAACCAGTGCTATTTTAATAACTTTCATAAAGATCCTTGTTAGTTTTTACCCGCCAATTATGCGGTTTTAAATGCCTTAAATAAAGCAATTACGGTGAGTGGGATTCGTCGCTAAATAATTTACTCAATACCTAATGATTGCTACATTCAGGTAAATTTAAATAATTAAATAATAAAAATGATCAAAATAAAAAAACATTTACTAACTACATCAATCGCATTACTGAGCTTAACCAGCGCAAGTACACTGGCAACCACCTATATATCGGCCAAAGCTTTGCTTGATGTAAAAACTGGAGATCTAAAAGCTAATCCGTTAATCGCGATTGACGAGGGTGTAATAAGCCAAATCCAATTTAATAAACAGCCAACGCTTACCAGTAATGATGAACTGATTAACCTACCTGAACTCACCGTAATGCCGGGGTTGATGGATATGCATGTGCATTTAACCAGCGATCCAACCGTTTCGCGCAGTGAACGTATAGGCCAATCAGTACCGCGTATGGCTATTAAAGCCAGTTACTTTGCTAAAAAAACATTAGAAGCCGGCTTTACCACAGTGCGTAACCTAGGTGCAGAAGGCTTTAGTGTTATTGCGGTTCGCGACGGCATTAATGCAGGTGATATTATTGGCCCTCGCATCTGGGCTGCAGGCCCTTCTTTGGGGATTACTGGCGGACACTGTGACAATAATCGTTTGCCTCCAGAAATGAAATATACCGCCTCGGGGGTTGCTGATGGCCCATGGGCTGTTCGCATTAAAGTACGTGAAAATATTAAATATGGCGCTAATGCAATTAAATTATGTGCAACTGGTGGGGTATTTTCTAAAGGCACAAAGGTGGGCATACAACAATACGCATTTGAAGAAATGAAAGCCATTGTGGATGAAGCGCACATGCGAGAATTACCTGTTGCGGCTCACGCACACGGCACTAACGGCATTAAAACAGCCATTAAAGCCGGTGTAGACAGCGTAGAGCATGCTAGCTTTTTAGACGATGAAGCGATTGAGCTTGCTATAAAGCACGGTACTTGGCTCTCTATGGATATTTACAATACTGAATATACACTGAGCTTTGGTGAGCAAAATGGGGTAGATGAAGAGAACCTAAATAAAGAACGCCTTGTTTCTAAAAAGCAAAGAGACAGCTTTAAACGCGCCGTTGAAGCTGGGGTTAACATGGTATTTGGTACAGATGCGGCTATTTATCCACATGGTGATAATGCGAAACAGTTCTCGCGAATGGTTGAATTTGGTATGAGTGAATTACAAGCTATTCAAGCCGCGACCATTAATAGTGCTAAATTACTAAAGGCAGATTCACAACTGGGGCAAATTAAAACTGGTTTTGCTGCTGATATTATAGCGGTGAGTGCTAACCCACTTAAAAATATTTCTACACTAGAGCGTATTCCTTTTGTAATGAAAGCCGGTGTCGTTTACAAGCAGTAAACCCAATACATCTTTATAAGGTTGAGCTTAGCTCAACCTTAACAATTTTTTAGCTAATGTAGCTAAACTGCCCATTTAATCATCAATACTTTATTTAAATTCTCTCTTGGTAAAGCCAACTAGCGACTGCAATACCCCGTTAATATTTTTAAATGTGATTGTTTTTAAATCACATTGTATAACTATCAAGCAAACACACCCATTAAAGTAAAAAAGTTTGAACTTTTTATTTTATTTTAAAATGATAACCATTATCATTCACGAAAATTAACAAATGCGAATGGTTATCACTCTATGAAAAGGTTTCAATACTCACTACTCACACTCGCGTGCTTAAACGCGCACTTGGCATTGGCAAACGAGTCACAAGTTAATTCCGATATTGAACGTATTAGTGTTTACGAGCAACAAAACCGAGTGGTAATGAGCTCAGGTTTGGCCACTAAATCTGATATGTCACTAATGGAAACCCCTGCACCCGTGGTCATTGTTGATAAAGCGCTAATTGCATCGCAAGGTATTGATAGTTTACAAGATGTGATCCGAAATGTAAGTGGTTTAACGCAAGCCGGTAACAACTATGGCATTGGTGATAATTTAGTAATTCGTGGTTTAGGTGCTAATTATACCTATGATGGCATGTACGGTGGTGCAGGATTAGGCAATACCTTTAATCCAACGCGTTCTTTAACCAATGTTGAATCAATTGAAGTATTAAAAGGCCCAGCAACTGGTTTATACGGCATGGGCAGTGCTGGTGGTGTGATTAACCTGATTGAAAAAAAGCCACAGTTTAACGAACAACATACCTTAGAAATGGATATTGGTCAGTGGGATAGTTATTCTCTGGCACTCGATAGCACCAATGCAATAACAGACGACTTAGCTTATCGAGTCATGGCAAAAACCGCCTCTAGCGATGGCTTTCGTGATTTAAAAGAACAACGTGATGAAATTTATTCGTCTTTAAAATATGTACTAAATGATCAACATGCGTTTGTGTTATCGGGAGCCTATATCAAGGACGCCATTGCTGTGGATTCTATCGGCCATCCTATTCGTATTTTTAACAGTGAATCGGTCAACGGTTTAACTGCAGGTGAAGTATCAGGCGCCGATTTAGTGAATGACCCTACAGCAAGTGGCTTACAATTGAGTGAAGCACAACGAAATGAACTAGCTAACTCTTTGGCAAGCAATGATGGTTTAACACCCTTTAACTTTGGCACCAATGGCATAATATCACCGATGGCAAAGGATAACGAAGGTGAAGAGCTGCGTTTTAAATTAGCCCATAATTATTACATTAGTGATGATTTATTTGTTAATCAACAACTACAGTACCGTAATTACACCTCAAGTTTTGCCCGCCAAACAGGTGCTTACAACTACGTTTACTGGAAACGTAACGGCGTGATCAATCAAGACCCACGCGCACCGCTAGTTGTTGATGACGTGTTATACCCTTTTGCAGCCAGACGCCAAGAGTACCGCCAAGTAGAAGCGGATGAAAAATCATGGCAATACTTTTTAGATTTACGTTATGACTTTATGCTCGGTAACATAGAAAACGAATTACTGGTTAACGCCAACTATGAAGATCGTGATATTCGTTTTAAACAATATTCTATTTACGATGCCGATAAGGTCATTAAAAACAAAGCCGGTGAAGTTATTTACCAAGGCGCACTACCGTATATTTTTGATATGCGTCAGCCAAATTGGCCTACGGGTGAATTTAATGATTACGATCCGCTTAAAACCAGCGATTATAATAAAAAAGTACAGGCATGGGGTTTAGGCCTTCAGCATGTTGCCTACATTAACGATAAAATCACCACCCGTATTGGGATTGCTCATAATCGTATAAAACAAAGTTACGAGCATTTTGGTGTTGACCCACGTTATAGTCAAAGCCGCGCAAATCCAACGCCAGAGGCAAACACCTCAGATAGCGGTTTAACGTACAATTTAGGGGCTACTTATCAATTAAGCGCTGACATGGCTTTATTTTTAAATCACTCAAAAGGTCGTACTGCCTACAGTGTACTTGGCTCTGTTGCTGGTAATGAAGCCGATAGAGAAGACTCAGAATCTGTTAGTAACGATTTAGGATTTCGTTTTAAAGCGTTTGATGACCAATTACTGGCTTCAATTGTAGTATTTGAAAGTGCACGTACAAACCTAGAGTACGCCAACCCACTTTATGAAGCAGGCGTGTCTGCACCAAACGTAGTGGAGAGCTTCTTTGATGGTGAAGAACAAACCAAAGGTGTAGAAATTGACTTAAATGCGTATTTGAACGATCAATGGAAAGTTAACATCAACGGTGTTTATCAAGATGCTAGAGATAAAACTAACCCAAACAGCACAAGCTTTGATACTCGCCAAAAAGGCGTGCCTTATGTAACTGCTAGCTCATGGGTAACTTACTCTGCTGCGTTATTTGAATTACCTCACGCAGTAGATTTAAGCGCAGGCTTAACGTTTGTTGATAAGCGCAGTACTAACTCAAGCTCGTTCGGTATTGATAACGGCTACGTCCCTGCTTATACCGTGTATGATGCTGCAGTTAGCTATAAAGCAGACAACTGGCAAATGCAATTAAACATTAATAACCTGTTTAATAAAAAATACTATTCTAAAGCCATGTTTTTAGGCGGTATGCCAGGTGAGGAAAGAAATGCAAAGTTAAGCTTTAGTTATACGCTATAGCATACAATGCGCACAAGCCAGGTTGGTTTGTGCGCACTATATTTTGGTATAGTTAGATTGTAACAACTATACGGCCGTTAATTTCACCTTTGAGCATGTCATCGAAAATTTCATTAATATCTTCGAGTTTTTTCTCTTCAATGATAGCTTTTACTTTACCTTGTGCGGCAAATTCAAGGCATTCTTGAAGGTCTTTACGTGTACCTACAATAGAACCTACTACTGAAACACCATTTAGCACAGTATCAAAAATTGGCAATGGCATATCTTCTGGTGGTAAGCCAACTAATACGCATTTGCCCCCACGGCGAACACTTTTATACGCTTGTTCAAACCCAGGTTTTGATACTGCGGTACAAACAACAGCGTGCGCCCCACCTACTTGCTCAAAAATAGCCTCACTTGGCACCACGTCTTTAAAATCAAGCGTAATATCAGCGCCTAACTCTTTAGCTAGGGCCATTTTTTCTTTGCCTGTATCTACAGCAATAACATTAAAGCCCATTGCTTTTGCATATTGCACCGCTAAGTGACCTAAACCGCCCACACCAACAATAGCAACCCATTGACCCGGCTTTGCATCTGATACTTTTAATGCTTTATACGTTGTTACGCCGGCACAGAATAACGGGGCAGCTTCAGCAAAGCCTAATCCTTCCGGTATTTTGATGATGTAATCACCATGTGCTAAACAATATTCTGCATAACCACCGTCAATTGAGTAACCGGTATTATGTTGCGATAAACACAGGGTTTCACGTCCATCTAAACAAAATTCACAATGGCCACAGGCGCTATACAACCAAGGTACACCCACTCGGTCGCCCACTTCTAAATGTTTAATATTACTGCCTAGTTTTTCTATTACACCCACGCCTTCGTGACCTGGTACCAATGGCATTTTTGGTTTTACCGGCCAATCACCATGACACGCATGTAAATCGGTGTGACATACACCACAAGCGGCTATTTTTACCAGCACATCGTTAGGACCTACCTCTGGGATTGGTAAATCGGTGATTTCTAACTTGCCTTTATATTCTGTATTTATTGCTGCTTTCATAGTCATTCCATCGTTTATAAAAAATTATGCTATTTAACAAAGGCGTTAAACAACAATGTTATGTTGCATACCCGCAACATAACCCACTATAAATGCTTAAATATTAATCTATATCAATCATTAGTCGTAAAACGTGGTTTTTTATCCAAGCTAAACGCTTGCCATACTTAACCAGCGTGCTAGCATAGATTTCATTTATTTTTGAAACTTGTAACAATGACATTATCAGAAAAAAACTTTGCCTTTGTAATGCATTGTGGCGAGATGGGCAGCCGCTGGGGATTTAATCGTACAATCGGCCAAATGTGCGGGTTACTTATTATTACCAAAGATCCAATGACGGCAAACCAAATCGCAGATGCGCTGAGTATTTCACGCGGTAACGTGAGTATGGGAATTAAAGAATTACAATCTTGGCAGCTGATCAAGGTAATGCATATCCCAGGAGATAGAAAAGAATACTATGCACCTGCGGGTGACATTTGGGATATGGCTAATCGCGTGTTTGAAGAACGTAAAAAGCGTGAAGTAGAACCTACACTTAGCTTACTCAGAGATAACTTATTAGATGAAGCAAGTAACGACGATGAAATTTATGCACAAAAACAAATGGGCGAAATTCATAACTTACTTGAAACAGTGACTAAATGGTCGTCAGAGTTACAACGCTTAACCCCTGAGCAGCTAAACAAACTAATGAAGCTAGGTTCAGGCATTGGCAAAGTCATTGACCTTAAAGATAAAATATTCAAAAAAGAGCAGTAAACCATTAAAAAGCCGCAATGAGCGGCTTTTTAGTTATTCGCTTAAGCTTAAATTTTTGGGTAAGCAATTCTATCTGACAAATAACCTACGCTGGTTGCAAAGTAATATGATCGATTCCAGTGCATAAATACTTTGTAGTTATCGTATGCTAAATACATGCGTCCATTTATATCATCCGGCATCACCAGTGCTGCATCTACAGCAACCGTAGGTAAATCACTGCCATCAACACGACGAACACCTAATGCTTGCCAATCTGCTAAAGAGCGCTCTGATTTATCCCAGTACTCTAGCCATTGCTTTCGGGTTTTAGTACCGCGCTTTAATATATACTGCTTATCAAAATCAGCGGGCAATTGTACCTGGCGACCCCAGGTTAAATTATCATTCCAACCCTCTTGCTTTAAGTAATTTGCAATTGAAGCAAACGCGTCTTCTTTGGTTGTCCAAATATCTTTGCGGCCATCGTTATTGTAATCAACGGCGTAAGCATTAAATGAGGTTGGCATAAACTGGGTTTGCCCCATTGCACCCGCCCACGAGCCTTTAAATTTATCAAGCGTGATATGTCCCGACTTTAATATATCCAGTGCTGCCCACAATTGGCGTTTGTATAACGCTTCACGACGTCCATCAAATGCTAAAGTTACTAAGGATGAAATAACATTGTGGCCGCCTTGAATAGCGCCAAAATTACTTTCTAAACCCCAAATAGCCACAATAAAACGCGCTTGAACACCAAAGTCTTTTGCTACTTTTTCTAAGACTTCTTGGTTTTCTTTATACAATTTACGCGCACGATCTATTTTCCATTGCGGTACTCGTTTTGGTAAATACGTTTCCAGCGTTTCTTTTACTTCTGGCTGGTTTTTGTCTGCTGAAATGACTTTTTCTTTATAAGATGCAGTGGCAAATGCTTGCTCAATTAACTGAGTATCGTAGCCTTTTGCTATTGCCTCTTGCTTTAAATTAGTAAGATATTGTTGAAACTCAGCTTGTGTTTTTGCCATCACCGATGAGCTTAAACACACACCACACAATACAACCGCTAATTTTTTAATCACTATCTGCTCCATTTTGTTTTCTTAATTGACTTAGCAAGTTTTCCTCTGGTGGCGGAATTTGTAAATAATAGCCTTGGTCGCTAAGCGACTGTTTTAAAGTGTCTAAATCCGCTACGCCTAATTGAGTCCGCTTCGCTAAGTTAATGATCATCACGTACTGAGGTTGACCAAACATGGCCATTAAAGGTTCCGGAACTTTACTAAAATCGTCTCTTTTTTCAATAAATAAGAAAGTATCTGCTTTTTTCTTACTTTTATATACCGCAGTTAGCATTATGGCCCTATAAAATCTTGCTTAACAGTGCTACACACTATAACATGGCAATAATAATAAGTTATAAAAATTAGTGTGGAAACTGTAATAAAAGCCTTGTTCAGCCTAGGTTTATATAAAGTTACATGCTAACTAGACAATCCAGTTGAGCATCTATGTCGGACCAAATTTTTGAGCTAAAAGGCAACCTTTTTACGTTATCAGTTTTACATCTTTATAGTACTGATATTAACCTTTTAGCAGAACAACTGTATGTAAAAATTGCCCAAGCCCCAAAGTTCTTTGAGGGTGCCCCCATTGTCGTCAATTTAATTGAAGTAAAAAACAGCGCAATCGACTTTGTTCACTTAAAATCGCTTATTGAACGCATGAGCTTTAATGCTGTAGGTGTATGTAATGGTTCGGATGAACAGCATAAACAGGCAAAAGCCGCAGGGTTATCTGTTTTAAACTATTCACAAGACGTTAAGAGTGAACCCGCAAGAGTAGAGTCAAATACTTCGGTTGTAGAAAAAACCGTGTATTTACCAGCGCAAATTATTAATGGTGCGGTGCGCTCAGGCCAACAAGTTTACGCCAAAGACCGCGACTTGGTGGTGTTAGGCGCGGTAAGCCATGGTGCAGAAGTAATTGCCGATGGCAATGTACATATTTACGGAACCCTACGAGGGCGTGCAATTGCCGGCGCAAAAGGGCTCGAAAACGCATACATATTTTGTAATAAATTAGAAGCAGAACTCGTTTCAATCAATGGTAATTACTGGATCAGTGACTCACTGCAAGGTGAACACTGGGGTAACGCAGTTCAAATACAACAAAAAAATGAATCTTTAGAAATTTCAGCTTTGGTTAAAGGATAAATCTCATGGCAAAAATAATTGTCGTTACCTCGGGTAAAGGGGGTGTTGGTAAAACAACATCAAGCGCAGCAATTGGTACAGGCTTAGCATTAAAAGGCTACAAAACTGTTATCATCGATTTTGATATCGGTTTACGTAATTTAGACCTCATCATGGGTTGTGAACGTCGCGTAGTGTATGACTTTGTTAATGTGATCAATGGCGAAGCTAACCTTAATCAAGCACTCATAAAAGACAAACGTGTAGAAAAGTTATTTTTACTTCCTGCTTCACAAACTCGCGATAAAGACGCACTCACCCGTGATGGTGTTGAACGCGTATTGAACGAGTTAAAAGAAGACTTTGACTATATTGTTTGTGATTCTCCTGCAGGTATTGAAGCCGGAGCTATGATGGCGATGTACTTCGCTGATGAAGCAATAGTTACAACCAACCCTGAAGTCTCGTCAGTACGAGATTCGGATCGTATTCTAGGCATTTTACACAGTAAATCGAAACGTGCCGAAGAAGGATTAGAAAACATTAAAGAGCATTTGCTAATAACACGCTATAATCCAGATCGTGTATCAAAAGGTGAAATGCTATCTGTTGAAGATATCCAGGACATCCTAGCCATAGACTTACTAGGTGTCATTCCTGAATCTCAAGCAGTGCTTAGTGCATCAAACTCTGGACAACCGGTAATTCTTGATAGCGAATCAGACGCAGGTCAAGCTTATGCTGATGCGATCAGTCGTTTATTAGGCGAAACGGTTGAATTTAGATTTTTAGATGTAGAGAAAAAGGGTTTATTCAAACGGATATTTGGAGGTTAATGTGTCTTTACTTGACTACTTCCGCTCAGAAAAGAAAAACAGTGCGTCATTAGCAAAAGAGCGATTGCAGATCATTGTCGCGCACGAGCGTTCTCAGCGTGGAACACCAGATTACTTGCCACAATTAAAGCAAGATATTCTTGATGTCATTCGTAAGTACGTTAATGTAGGCGCCGATGCGGTTCAAGTTCAGTTTGATCAAAATGAAGACGATTTAGCGGTACTCGAGCTCAATGTCACATTACCTGACGAAGAAAAGAAATAATAAAAAAGGGCGCTAAGCGCCCTTTTTATTTTTTACATCAAGCTATTTAATACTCTAATTATCCCACTCTTTTAGCGCATCTTTAACAAAATCATATCGCCATGAGCTGAGTAAATCTGGTTTTATGTGTTTTTCTTTTTGCTGAGCAGTTAACTTCCAGTTCCAACTAATTAGCTGATTTATTTGCTTTTTAGAGGCCATAACGTCTTCTGGAATGTTATGCTCTTTAGCAACTTTAGTAATTTTTTGTTTGATCTCCTTCGCTACTTTTTTATAGGTAGGAAAATCAATTAACCGCTTTAATACTTGTGGGTGTTGCTCAGCTGGAATGGCTTTGGCCTGCTCAATACACTTTAAAATTTCAACCCCAGAACGATTCACTTCAATGGGTTCTACCCCAGGAATTTGTCTCAGAGCATTTAAACTTGAAGGGCCTCGTTTGGCAATTTCGGTCATATTGTGCTCTTTAAGCACAAAATTAAGCGCTAGATTTTTACGAATAGCTTTATTTCGACGCCATACTGCTAACTCTTTAAGTACCGCTAGTTCATGCGGCTTAAGTTGCCATGCATTTTTAATTTCTTTGTAAAGTAGCTCATCCGGGATTTGAAAAGCACGTTTATTGGCAACTAATTCACTTTCATTGATCACAATATCAAATAAATCAGCGGCTTTAATGCTATCTATAATTAACTCAAAACAAGGCAGCAGGTGATACGTATCAGCAGCAGCGTATTCAAGTTGCTTTTGGGTAAGGGGGCGTTGTAACCAATTAGTGCGCGATTCGCTTTTATCAATCTCAATATTCAATAATGTTTTCACCATTAAGGCAAAGCCCATACAGTTTCCCTCACCTAATAGCTGAAGTGCAAACTGGGTATCGAATAAAGGATAAGGAACAAATCCTGCGTACTTTTGAAAAACTTCAATATCTTCTGAGGGTGAATGGAGTACTTTTAGCACTTTAGGATCTTTAAGTATTTGCCAAAAATCAAACAAGGAAAGCTCGGCAAGCGGGTCAATAAGCGCTAAATGTTCGCCATCATAAACTTGAATAAGTGCAACTTCTGGATACAAAGTACGGCGGCGCATAAACTCGGTATCAATAGCAAGAATGGGTTTGTTTTTAATTTGTTCTACAAACGTATTAAGCTCATTTTGGGTTTGGATCAATTGGTAGTGCACTGAGTCTCCTACAATAAAAAAGCCGACTGATGTCGGCTTTTTTATAGTTGCTAATCTTTTAAGGCTCTTCTGAGAATTTTACCCACGTTAGTTTTGGGTAACTCATCCTTAAACTCAACGAGTTTAGGAACCTTGTAATTAGTTAAATTATCACGACAATGTTTTATTATATCTTTTTCAGTTAAAGAAGGGTCTTTTTTCACAACAAAAACTTTAACTTGTTCACCACTAATGTCATGAGGGATACCAACCGCGGCCACTTCTAGCACGCCTTCATGCATGGCAACCACTTCTTCTATTTCATTTGGGAAAACATTAAAGCCTGAAACAATAATCATGTCTTTTTTACGATCAACAATGTAGAAAAAACCTTCGTCATCGTAAGTGGCAATATCACCAGTTGCAAACCAGCCATCTTTTAAACATTCAGCCGTTGCATCAGGGCGATTATAGTAACCAAGCATTACTTGCGGACCTTTTACCCACAGTTCACCCGGCTCACCTTTAGCAGCTTCTTCACCGTTATCGAGCATTAATTTAATGTCAGTACTTGGCGCAGGTAGACCGATAGAACCATTATAAGCTTCTAAATCATACGGGCTAATTGTGACTAAAGGAGAACATTCTGTCAGGCCATAGCCTTCCATTAGTTTGCTGTTAGTGACCTTTTGCCATTTTTCTGCAACAGGGCGTTGTACTGCCATGCCGCCGCCTAATGACATTTTAAGGTGACTAAAATCAAGCTCAGAGAAACCAGGGGTATTTAATAAGCCATTAAATAAAGTGTTCACCCCTGTAATAGCAGTAAATTTATGCTGACTAAGCTCTTTTACAAATCCAGGCATATCACGTGGATTTGTAATTAAAACGTTTAAGCCGCCGTATTTCATAAATGCTAAACAGTTCGCTGTTAATGCAAATATATGATAGAGCGGTAGCGCGGTAATAACCACTTCTCTACCACGCTCAAGCACGTTATCTAAACAACCAGATACTTGCTCAAGGTTACCCACCAAATTACCGTGGCTCAACATTGCCCCTTTAGACACACCGGTTGTACCACCGGTGTATTGTAAAAATGCTAAATCGCTTAAGTTAACCTCTGGGCGCTTATAGCCATTCAGATCAGCTTTTAATAAATCACAAAAGTTAATCGTGTTAGGCAACGTATAGCTTGGTACCATTTTTTTGAAATGCTTAACAACAAAATTGACTAAATGCTTTTTAAGACCACCCATCATGTCACCAACCTGCGTAACCACAATGTGTTTAACGTCAGTATTAGGCAGTGCTTTTTCAAGCGTGACAGCGAAGTTAGCAAGAATAAATATTGCTGATGTTTCAGAATCTTTTAATTGGTGCTCTAGCTCACGAACGGTATATAGCGGATTAACGTTAACCACCACACACCCTGCGCGTAAAATACCTAATATAGCAATTGGGGTTTGCAACAAGTTAGGCATCATAACAGCGACTTTATCGCCCTTTTTTAATCCTAAATCGTTTTGAATATAAGCCGCAACACGTTTTGTTGCCGCGTCAATTTCGTTATATGACAATGTTTTACCCATATTAGTAAATGCAGGTAAATCTTTGTAATCATTAAAACTTTTTTCAAACACTTCGAGTAACGAGTTGTAGTGCTCAGGATCGATTGTTTCAGGCATACCTTCTGGGTAGCGCTTAAGCCAGATTTTTTCCACTCTTAGCCCCTGTTTATAATTATATTTTTATTAACCTTAATCTAAGTAAGGCACTTTCACAATTGAGCAAATACTCTAATCTAGAGATAATCCCACATTTATCGGTAATATACAATTAACATGCACTACTTTGCACCATAAATGCGTGAATGTGTTCAAAACATAGTCCACTACTTTGCATATGGCAATGATGCCCACCAGGCACATCTATTACACTCAAGTTATTGTAATATTTACTATACTTGTCTAGATTTTGTTTTACAAATGGATAACCTTTATCACCTAATATTAATTGGCATGGTGCAATTAATTCTTTTATTGCACCAATACATTGCGCTTCATCAAATCGAAAACCTGAGTGATTTTTAAGCTTAGGATCGCAAGTTAGCTCAAAACCACTGTGCATTTGTTTTATGTTTCTGTCCATCAGCAATGCAATTTGTTCATTATTTAAATCAGTTGTTTTTGCACGTGCTTGATAAATTTGTTGTTTTGATGTGTATACCCGTGATTTTTTTGTACTAAGCCTTGCTCGGTTTAGTATGGCATTTCTTAGCTGAGAACACACTTCATCGCTATCGGTAGTGACACAACCTATACCTTCAATAAAAGAAACAGATTTTACATACTCACTAAAACAACTAGCAAATAGTCCTGCAACCATAGCCCCCATAGAATGACCAACTAAGTGTACCTTCTTTAACTTAAGCGCTGTGATTAATGCATACACATCATCCACATAGTCAATAAAGTAGTAATGTGCCTGAGGGCTTCGCCAAGATGACAGCCCATGCCCTGGAAAATCAATGCAATACCATGTTTGCGAAGGTGCAGCTCGACTCAGCATAGGCACAAAGCTAGCACTATTATCTAGCCAGCCATGCAGAGCGATAACGACGTCTTCACCGTCTCCAAATTTAATACCGCGTATATCTAGGTCATTAGCTTTTACCGAAAATGGTTGCAACGCAAACCTCAACTTTTTTATTTGGTTATGGCCATAACATACAAGAGTTAATACACAATTAATAGAACTGAACTCACAGAACACACACTTAAATTTCGAGATTTCATAACATATTCATTTATTTATCTTGCTATCGGTATACAATAATAGTCGCTATTAAAATAAGTACACTTAAAGGGTACACACAATGAAAAAACAGTTCGGCTTATTAGCGCTTTTATGTACAACAGGAGCATTCGCTCAAACAGCGCCTAAAAATGTTATTTATATGATTGGTGATGGCATGGGTCCCGCTTTCACTACCGCTTATCGATATTACAAAGATGACCCTACAACAAAAGAAATAGAAACAACCGTTTTCGACACTATGTTAAAAGGCATGGCGCACACTTATCCTGATGACCATACTTATGTAACAGACAGTGCCGCAGGTGCAACTGCACTTAGCAGCGGCCATAAAAGTTATAATGGCGCAATCGCTGTCGATACGGCCAAAAAACCGGTTAAAACCATGCTAGAAATTGCAAAAGAGCAAGGAATGACAACAGCGTTAGTGGCTACCTCACAAATTAATCATGCAACACCTGCAAGCTTTGCCGCACATAATGAATCAAGAAGAAATTATGATGACATCGCAAACGACTACATTGACAATAAAATTGCTGGTAAATTACCGGTTGATTTAATGTTAGGCGGTGGTACTCAATATTTTATTCGTGATGACAGAAACTTAGTCGACGAATTTAAAAAAGCAGGTTATCAATACGGCGACAATATTAAAAACCTAGGTCAAATCACACAAATCCCTGCCATTGGTCTATACGCACCTAAGGGATTACCTTTTGCGCTAGATGAAAACCCAACGAGATTAAAACAGTTAACCTCTAAAGCGTTTGATTTGCTTGATGGGCAAAACGATAAAGGCTTTTTTGTGATGATTGAAGGCAGCCAAATTGACTGGTGTGGTCACGCAAATGACATTGCTTGCGCAATGGCTGAAATGGACGACTTTGCAAAATCAATCGAAACGGCAAAAGCGTATGTAGATAACAACCCAGACACTATTTTAGTGATCACGGCTGATCACTCTACAGGCGGTTTAACCATTGGCGCGCATGGCCAATATAAATGGGAAACCGACATCATCAAAGGTGTTAAAGCCACTGCGGGTACATTAACCAAATTATTAATGGGATCAGATAACCTTAAAACGGTATGGCAGGCCAATACCCGTATTGAGTTTACAACTGAAAACGAAATTAAACTTAAGCAAGCTAAAGCCATGGGTGAAAAAACCCTTAATTTAGCGGTTAAAAGCATTATCAATGATTTAAGTTTCACTGGTTGGACAACGGGCGGACATACCGCTTCTGATGTGCAAGTATTTGCCTATGGTAAAAATAGCGATGACTTTATTGGTTCACAAAACAATACTGACATAGCTAAAAAACTGATTAGTTACATAGAACAGTAATCGCTGTTATGAAAATAAAAAGCCCGAATAATTTATTCGGGCTTTTTATTTGGCTATTAATTTTATAATTAAGCGTATATATCAACACCAATTAAGCTTTGAACTTCAGCTCTTCGCTCTAAATTAGCAAACTCAGTGTAAGTAGAAATTGCCTTACTGACTTGCGCACTCGGTTGATCGTAAATAGTTTGGCTATATTGGGCCTCTTTGGTGTTCGCTTTTACAAACTCTTTTGCGAGTTCAAGCCCTTCAGGACTGCTCTTAACATAATCTGTATTGGTTTTCTGTGATATTGGCTGCTCTGATAGTCGTTCAGGCTTTGCCGTAACAACAGCAGTAGAACGCACCTTAGCAGGGATATCACCAGTAAAAAAACCAGAGCTTATAGGCAGCGACATTACGCTTCTCCAACCAACAACATGCTTAAATTATGATTTAAAATAGCTCAATATGCAAACAATACAACTTAGCGTTACTCGCGGCCTGGTAATTTTTTCCATGTCACTGTGTCACGCACATACTTAGGCTGAGCATCACTTGCTTTTACGCCATTACCTGCAAGGTACTGTGCATCCACTAACGCTAACATGTATTGTGCATCGGGTAGCGTAATTTCAGGGTGTACACTCACATTTGTAAATGTAGTTAATGCATCGGGGTAGCTTTTAAATCCAGTCCCCACGCCGGTTGCTGTTTTGTTTGTGTCTATCAATGAAGCATCAAGCAGTTCTGGCTTAAAAACACGTTCTTCACCTTGAAGTGTCATCAAATTATTATTAACTTGGTATTGAGCAAAGTATATTTCCCCCATACGCGCATCAATGCTTGAATAAACCACTTCATCGCCAAATTGTTCAAACGCTTGTTGCGCCATAACCGCTAAGGTAGAAACCCCCACTAGCGGTAAATTCGTTGAATACCCAAGCCCTTGTGCAATGGCCACACTAATACGCACACCCGTAAAGCTGCCTGGACCTTGGCCAAAGCCAATAACATCTAAATCTTTTAATTTACAATTGGCTTTATTAAGCAGCTCATCAATAAGTGGCAGAATTTTTTGGCTATGCTGCTGCGGACACTCTTCAAAATGATGAAATGTTTTACCCTGATAATGCAAAACAAGCGATAAAGCCTCAGTAGAAGCGTCTAGGGCGAGAATGTTACTTTTGATCATTTTTGTACTCAATTAATATGTTTTAAAAATGTATTTGCATCTTCTAAGCTACGTGTACGGCGCATTGGCGGTAAACTCTTTAAAAATACTTGTCCATATTGGCGTGTAACTAAACGATTATCGCAAATTACTAACACACCTTTATCTTTGTTATCACGAATTAAGCGACCTACCCCCTGCTTTAAGGCAATAACCGCTTGTGGTAACTGAATATGCGCAAAGGGATCTTTTCCTTGCATTTGGCAATCTTGCATTCTAGCCTGCAAAAGCGGATCATCGGGCGCTGCAAACGGCAGTTTGTCGATAATAACACAGCTTAAAGTACTGCCTCTTACATCAACCCCTTCCCAAAAGGACGCTGTACCGAGCAACACGGCATTACCATGACGGGTAAATTTTTCTAATATAATGCGTTTAGACATTTGCCCTTGCATGTAAACCGGATAGTCCATTTGTGTGGTTAAGCCCTCAGCCACCAAATGCATCATCCGGTAACTAGTAAATAGCACAAAACAACGCCCTTTTGCTGATTTTATGAGTTCGAGAGTTAACTTTACAATCGCATGCGGCATATTATCTGCGTGGGTTTCAGGTAAATAGCGCGGTAAGCACAATAGCGCCTGATTTTCATAATCAAACGGGCTATCTACCATCATACTTTGCTTTGGTTTTAACCCAAGGCTGGCATTAAAGTGAGTGAGTTCGTTGTCGACCGATAACGTGGCCGAGGTAAACACAAACCCTGCGCCAGACTCTTTCATCATCAAAGCAAATTTAGCCGATACATTCAGTGGCGTTATATTAATGGTTAAATAGCGCCGCGTGGTTTCGTACCAATAACTAAAGCCTGTTTGGGCGGTATCAAATACGCGCTCTAACTGGCCTTTAAATGCCAACACCCGCTCAAATGGGTGTTCAATTTTATCACTTCGTTCTAAGCAATGTTTTAAAACCTGATACACAAATTCTAAATCACTAATAACACGATGTAATGCAGAGCAAATAAGCTTATTACTGAGCTTTTCACGCCAATCCCCGCGGCTACCGTCCACACCAAACTGCAATCTTAAATCGGCGACACTGGTTTCCAATTTATTCAAACTTTTTCCTAATTGCAGCATGTCAGGAATTTCAGCGCGGTAAATAGCGCGTAAATCATTAATTAAATCCACCAGCTTTTTAGTACTCATGGTTTCGCCAAAATAGTCGCTGGCAATTTCACTTAACTGGTGGGCTTCATCAAAAATATAAGCATCTGCGTTGGGCATTAGCTCTGCAAAGCCAGACTCTTTAACCGCCATATCGGCAAAAAATAGATGATGGTTAATTACGACAACGTCGGCATCCCCTGCTTTTAAACGCGCTTTACGAATGTAGCACTCTTGAAAGTCAGGGCACTCTTTACCTAAACAGTTATCTGCAGTCGAGCTGACATACGGCAACACTTTGGCATCTTCTTCAATACCAATACAGTCGGCTAAATCGCCCGTATGCGTTTCACTGGCAAATTTAGCAACCATAGCGAGCTGATGCATTACATCAGGGTCGTCTGTGGGTACGTGTGCAACATGTTGGGTAAGCCGATAAGTGCATAAATAATTGGCACGCCCTTTTAACAATGCCGTTTTTTTAGCCGCGCCTAAGGCTTTTACTAACACCGGTAAATCACGATGATACAGCTGTTCTTGCAGTGCTTTAGAACCGGTTGAAATTATTGTTTTGCCTTTAGATTTAAGGGCTGGCGCTAAATAAGCAAAGGTTTTACCTGTGCCAGTACCGGCCTCAACAACAAGCTGGGAACTTGTTTTTAATGCATCCTCAACAGCCACGGCCATATCAATTTGAGGTTGGCGTGGTGAGTATCCATCTATTGATAAAGCCAAAGGCCCGGTTGCACTAAACAGCTGTTTGATAATACCAATCACTTTATAAAAAATAATAGCGGGATTCTACGTAAGCTATTGATGAAGGGCAAGCCAAATAGCGTGAGAATTTGGCCTTTAAAGGGGCTTATGCCCCTGTTAATTACTGTGCAATTATAGTTAACATAATGCCACTTGCATTACGATAGCCTTTAACATCTATGTGCCATACGCCTGCCTGGGGTGCAGAAATAGTGCAACTTTCTGTGTTGCCGTTTTTATATGGCCTACACACAAATTGTGTATTTGAAGATGGCGCACCGAAATTTAAATACAAATCAGCATCGCCGCTTCCGCCTGAAATAGCAACGTTCAGGGAGGCATAACCCGCGGCTAAACGTTGTTCAAAACGCTGCCAAGCGCCTGTATTTACGCTAATGTTATCTTCTACGCGATTAATGGGCTCTAAAGCGCCTGCTGGCTCAAAAATGCCTGTCAAAGAGACATTATTAATTGCGCTGTATGCCTCAACCATGACATAGTAAGTGCCTTCATTACTGGTTGGAATGTCGCAACGCTCATTACTTGTGGCAGAGGTACTTTTACAGTCGTAATCAGTTAACGTGGGCGCCTGATTATATTTAACGTATAAATCGGCATCGCCATTATCACCTGAGGTTTCAAAGCTTAAGTTTTGCGCTCCTTTTGGTACATTCAATGTATAGATAAGCTGCTCTTTAGCAGTGGCATTGATACCAGAAATTGGTTCACCATTGACTAACTCATTATTATTTGGCGGAGTAACATCACCGGCATTTTTTGCCAATTCTGCAACAAAGCTAACGGCTAAGTTAGCAAATTTAATTGCATGATCAGCGTCAAAATTACTGTCGTTTTGTGTATGTATCAGTGGGTTAATGTCATTCATTTTTGATTCGAATGGCATAGAGGCCGCAAACCCTTGTTGATACCACGAAGCATGATCGGAGCAACCATAACCACATTGATCAAAGCCATAACTAATTTGTGGTAAATAGGTGTCTATCAGCTGGGCTAAAAATTGGTTTTGAGCATTGGTGGTGTAATCCGTCATCATAATAATATCTTCGATACTGCCGTTATTACCAGTCATGTCAAATTGCACCATGCCAACTACATTCTTACCCTGCGAACGATAGCTACTGGCTATAGCTTTAGACCCTTTTAACCCCACCTCCTCTGCTGCAAACGCCATTATTTGAATAGTTTTTTGCGGTTTATAATTTGTATCAACAATTGCTCTTAACGCTTCCGTTAACACTGCAATACCCGATGCATTATCATCCGCGCCAGGAGAGCGCCCTTGTGCTGGATTTGCTTGATTAATCGAGTCTAAATGCCCCCCAATAATAACAATTTCATCTGCATTTTCAGCACCTGCAATGGTTACAATCACTGATGATTGCGCCCAGCTATGCTGATAACTCTCAATGGTTATATCACTTCGAACGCTGGCAATTTGTTGCCAATAACTTTGCAGCCACTGTGAGGCATCAACGCCGGTTTGCGAAGTATAATAACGATTATTAAAACTAGTGAGTGAATTTACAGTGCTTTGTAAATTAATTGGGCTTTGTGCACTAATTAAACTTTGTACTGTTTGCGCATTATCAATTGAATAATTAAAGGCTGATGTAGCTTGGCTATTTTGAACAACAGCTAATTTTTTTGCGTAATCAATCGCTTCTTCGAACGAACTATGCGCAACAAACCCACCACAACGGTTATAGTTCTGGTGCATAAACTCACTTAAATTGTTCACTGCGTCACGCGGTACACTGAGTAAATCAACGTCAGGTAAAATACTTGATTTTCTATGCGCAAATTGCATTTTTTGCAAAAATGTACCTTGTTCATGTTGATAATGCTGGGCTGAAGTTGAGTCAATGGTGACCCAAATATTGTCTGGATTTTCATTTGCTAAGCAATTAAAACTTAAGGTTAAAGTAGTAATAACTGCTAACTGTTTAAAGTAGTTCATAAATATTCCTTATCTTGTTACTTTTATTTTAAGCATTAAAAAAGGGGCAAAGCCCCTTTTTATATGTATGCCTAATTAGCCGTTACGTTGAGTGTTACGCCACTTGCTAAGCTGTAACCTCTTAAATCAATGTACCAAGTACCTGCTTGTGGGTTATCAAATGTACATTCTTCATTATTACCATTTTTGTAGGGTCTACATAAGTATGAAGACGTACTTGAAGGCGAGCCAAAGTTTACATAAAGATCAGCATCACCATTACCACCGGCAATACTAATATTTAAAGTGCTATACCCTGCTGATAAATCTTGAGTAAAGCGGCTCCAGTTATTAGTAGTCACATTAATATTAGACTCAGTTCTATTAATTGGCGTCACACCACCATTCCCATCAGAGTAGCTTCCCGTTAGCGATACACCAGATATCGCACTCCATGCTTCAACCATTACATAGTAAGTTCCTGCTTGTGCATTACTTATGTTGCAGCTTTCTGTACTGGTAGATGTTGTGCTATTGCAATCATAGTTATTTAAGCTTGGTCTACTAGCAAATTTAACATATAGGTCTGCATCACCTGAGCCACCCATTGTATTAAATTGAAGATTTGTTGCACCGTCAGGGACTTCCAAAGTAAAGAATAGTTGCTCTTTTTCTGCGCCGCTAATACCCGTACGGGTTACCCCATTGGTTAACACTTCATCGTCAGTCGGTGGTGGTGTAGCACAATCACTACCTGAACTAAGATTTGAATTAACACCTACCGCAGCCAAAGCGGCTTTTACATCATTAGGGTCATAATTTAAATCACACGCAGCATCCATCACACCGTTACCGGCTAAATCCCAGCCTACACCCGCACTCCAATATAGTTGGTTAGCACGTGCCATTACGATAAAGGCTTTTTGCGTATCCCAACCCGGCGTGGTTGCTAAATTATAAAATGCCTTGTTATAAACACCTGAACTATAATGCACGTCCATACCTGAATAATAGTTACTTTGGTTATCTATGGAACGGCCATCTTGGGTAGGGTTATTCATGTAACGCAGTGCACCATTACCTTTAAAAATATCCTTTCCAACTAGCCAATCGTTGCTGCCTTTCATATAAAATTCAGCGGCTTCACCAGCCATATCCGAAAAGGCTTCGTTTAATCCGCCTGGTTTACCATTGTAAATCAAGCCTGAATTTTGCTCAGTAAAGCCATGGCTGACTTCATGTGCAGATACATCTAAACTCACCAATGGATAAAACGTATTTTGCCCATCACCAAAGGTCATTGCGCTGCCATCCCAAAACGCATTTTCATAGTTACTTGAGTAATGAACCCGCATTTGTAACTGAAAACTCAAAGGCGCAGTCCCTAACCAATCGTTATACATATTAAAAATAACGTTACCAAAAAAATGAGCATCGTTTAGCGGTGAATAAGCACCGTTTATTTCTTTGAATGTATTTTCAGGACATGTAAATGAATACGCAGAAGAGCCACTTGTTCCGCCATTTAAATTAATAGTGCGAACATTTGCGTTATTCATGCTACAAGTATTACCTGATTGACTAACATCTAGGCTGTCAAAATCAGTTCCATATAAATACTTGCCTGTTTTTAGATTACCGCCAGGGCCTGTTGCATTGGCATGTTGCAGGTTATCGTAACTAAGCAAGACCTCACCGGTATTAGCATCAATGATCAGGTATGGCCTTGATGGTGACTTGCCATAAGTAACATAAGACACTTCATAAACTAAATGCGCCTTATTTTGATCGTCAACCCAGATAGCAAGTCTGGATTGCTCATTATGTTTTTTTAAGCCTACTGATTTTGCAGCTATACCCGTTTTAGACCCTTTTAAAATCGCATCTTTTTTTGTCAATTTAGCCGATACATCAGATAAATCTTCATCAATATTATAAACAGCTGCACCATGGGCTTTTTTAAGCATCCCATTATTAAATGTTAAGCTGACCGTATCACCAATGACAGGAATGCCCTGATACGTTTGTTGATAGCGGCGGGTTACTTCTCCGTTATTGCTAGTAAATTCTTTTAATACAACTAATTCGTTCCCTACACTCAACCCAATCAACTGATTTGGACTTACTGATAACAAGGAAGCAGAGTTTGATTGCACCATATTATTAATTGTCGGTTGTTGATTTAGGTATTTCTTATTCGCAGCTACTGCATTTGTTGCTTGAACCAAAGTTAAAGCAGCAAAAGTTGCTATTGTGATTTTAGATAAATTCACGTTTACGCTCCGTTAAAGTTTAAGTTTTTAATATATTTGTATTAATCGGCACACCTTGTACCCGATTAAGGATCAGAGTAGGTCACAAACTTAAATAACGAAAATTAAACATTTAATTTACAATTAAAGTATTAGCTCGAAAATTAATCTATTATTTTACAATGATTTAAAAACTACTGTTTTAACTAATGAAGGCCAGAAATAACATTTCGTATACATATATTTACATAAAACAGCCGGCAAAAAGCATTAGATTTTAAAATCACACGCTTTATTGTTAATCACTAATCGACTGCTCAATGAGCATGTAGTTGCAAAGGAAAATACTTTACCTGTTGAGCTTTAAAAGAGGGGTAATCTATTTTAAATGGGTAGGGAGTAGTTTTAAAAACACGCAGTTCATAGCCATGCACCACTATTTGCTATGTTTAAAAAAATTTGCTTTTATTGAGGGCGATTTTAACTTGAGGCAATAACGGTATCGCCAATCACTTGTACTAAGCCCATGTATCTAAATGGGGTTTGTCGTCATCTTCTTCAGCGGTTTTATTGCGCGATTTATTTTCGTCAAACGTCAGCTTATGTTGCTTTTCTACTTCTCTTTTTTTACGCTCTTCTAACTCGACTTTTTTGGCACTGGCACTTTGTTGAACCCCAGCAATATGAAAAGCTCCTTTAGATTCAAGCGTTAAACGCGTAATAGGCCCTAAATAAGGGATCATTATATCCATGCGTGCCTCCATTGAATTGAATGTAATTTAATCACTATAAAACTGTTGATAAATAAAGCAAACCTTTAGTTATTATCGACAGTTATAAGGTATTCTTTAATTTAAGAAAATTTTTCTTGCCATGCTATTGGTTTATGTGTTTTTATAAATGCGAAATTTATTAAACAAGCAACAGCTAAGCGTTAACATAATAACGAATAGCTAAACAGGATAAAAAATGCGCAACACTCTGACAGCAGTACATCACCACCATCATTCATCGGAATAACCTGTCAGGTCTTTCGCTGAGAGGTTGTTCCTAAAAGGAAACCTCTGGCGAATCAACATACCAAGATTCATTTTCGCCCTGAGGTTTCCCTCGGGGTTTTTAGTTTTAAAATTAAAGGAAAATGAGTAATGAATAATAGTAATCGTCTTCGTATCGCCATCCAAAAAGGCGGCCGCCTATCTAAAGATTGTCAAGATCTGCTTAAGCAACTGGGTGTAAAACTCAACCTTCGCGAGCAGCGCCTTATAGCACACTCAACCAACATGCCAATTGACGTTTTACGTGTACGCGATGACGATATTCCAGGTTTAGTTATGGACGGTGTATGTGACTTAGGTATTGTTGGCGAAAACGTTTTAGTTGAAGTACAAGCAGAAAGAGAGCGCCAAGGCGTTCCAAGCGAAGTAACTAAATTATCAAAATTAGATTTTGGTTACTGTCGTCTTGCACTTGCATGGCCACAAGAACTAGGTAAGCAAGACAAAAGCTGGTTTGAAGGCAAACGTATTGCAACCACCTACCCTGAAATTTTAAGCCAATATTTAAAACGTGAAGGCATCAACGCCAGCACTGTTATGCTCACAGGCTCTGTTGAAGTGGCGCCGCGTGCTGGTCTTGCTGATGCCATTTGTGATTTGGTCTCAACAGGTGCAACCCTTGAAGCTAATGGCTTAATGCAGGGTGATACAATTTTAGAGTCAAACGCTTGTTTAATTCAAAACACCCAACTGCAAGATGCTGACAAACTCGCGCTTATCAATAAATTGATGCCGCGTTTGCGTGGTGTTAAGCAAGCCAAAGAAAGCAAATACATCATGCTACACGCACCAAAAGACAAGCTGGATGAAATTTGTGAAATCCTGCCTGGTTCTGGTCAACCTACATTACTTGCACTAGCAGGATCTGACGAATATGTAGCATTGCACATGGTAAGTAGCGAAACGTTATTTTGGGAAACCATGGAGCAACTTAAAGCACTCGGCGCGAATTCTATTTTAGTTATGCCAATTGAAAAAATGATGGAGTAACAGCCATGCTTCGTTGGAATGAAGAATCATCACAGGTTCAAGCAGCGGCGCTGATGCGCCCTGCTGTATCAGCGAGTGAAAAAGTAGAAAGTATTTGCCAAACTATTTTGGCAAAAGTAAATGCGCAAGGCGATGCTGCATTACTGGCGTTAGCAAAAGAGTTTGATAACCGAGCTGAGCCGCGTTTACGTGTTCCACTTGATGAAATTAATGCCGCTGAGAAAATGCTAAGCCCTGAGCTTAAGTATGCAATTGATACCGCTTATGCAAATGTAAAATGTTTTCACCAAGCGCAACTGCCTAAAGATATTAAGTTATCGACTCAACCGGGCGTTGAATGTGAACTGAAATATCAAGCCATCGAAGCGGTCGGTATTTATGTCCCTGGGGGCAGTGCCCCATTGCCATCGTCAGTTATAATGCAAGGTGTATTGGCGCAGTTAAGCGGTGCAAAAACCGTGGTACTCACTACCCCAGTACAAGGCGATAAAGCAATAAATCCTGCTATTTTATATGCTGCTAAATTATGTGGTATCACCACTATTATTGAAAGCGGTGGTGCAGGCGCGATTGCTGCAATGGCCTACGGCACTGAATCAGTACCTAAAGTGAATAAAATTTTTGGCCCAGGTAATAGCTTTGTGACTATGGCAAAGCAGTTAGTTGCACAAACAATTCCAGGAATGGCGATTGATATGCCAGCAGGTCCATCTGAAGTATTAGTGATAGCAGATGAACGAGCAAATCCAGAGTTTATTGCGGCCGATTTACTCTCACAAGCAGAGCATGGCGCCGACTCGCAAGTTATTTTATTGTGTAACAGCGAAACTATTATTAAACAAACACAAGACGCGCTTACTCGTCAATTAGCTAACTTAAGCCGAAAAGACACCGCTGAACAAGCGTTGGTCAATTCGTCACTTATTTTAGTGGATTCAATAGCGCAAGCATTTGATGTATCAGCGCAATATGGGCCAGAGCACTTAATTTTACAGCTGGCAGATGCAAGCCCGTACCTTGATGCGGTTAAAAATGCAGGTTCAGTATTTGTTGGCGACTACACACCAGAATCGGCTGGCGATTATGCATCGGGTACTAACCACGTATTACCTACTTACGGTTATAGCGCGACATACTCAAGCTTAAACTTGCTTGATTTTTTCCGCACATACACAGTACAAACTATTAGTAAAAGTGGCTTAACAGAGCTTTCAAAAGCTATTTTACCACTGGCAGACGCAGAAGGCCTTGATGCCCACGCTAATGCGGTTTCAATTCGTTTAGAGGCAATAAACAATGAGCAATGAGAGCGCCCAAGCAACCAGCTTATTACCCGAGAATATTAAAGCGCTTGCTGCTTACAGCTCGGCTAAAAGTGAAAAGTTAACAGGCACAACGTGGCTCAATGCCAACGAAAGCCCATATGCTAAAAACCTTGAGTTGAGTATTGAAGATTTAAATCGCTACCCCGACCCTCAGCCACAATTGGTTATTGATCGCTATGCAGCTTATACCGAGCTTAAAAGCGACAATGTCCTTATGACGCGAGGTGCAGATGAAGGCATTGAGCTTTTAGTACGCACGTATTGCCAGCCAGCTAAGGACAGTATTGCGCTGTTTTTGCCTACCTACGGTATGTATAAAGTCACTGCTGATACGCACAATGTGGCTATTAACGCGCTTACTCAAGAGTTATTATTAACAGCCAATGTTGATGATATTGTCACTGCGGTCGGTAGCTCAAAACTGGTGTTTATTTGTAATCCAAATAACCCAACAGGTAGTTTAACGCCGCTAGATAAAGTAAAAGCCATTGCCACTGCGCTTGCAGGTAAAGCATTGGTGATTGTTGATGAAGCCTATATTGAGTTTTGCCCAGAGCAAAGTGCAACACAACTTATAAACGAGTTTAGTAATATTGTAGTGCTACGTACACTGTCAAAAGCGTTTGCGTTGGCAGGCCTGCGAACCGGGTTTACCCTCGCTCAAGCCAGTGTACTTGCGCCCATTCGTAAAGTCATTGCACCGTATCCGGTATCGAGCGTGGTAGCGAGTATTGCAGCGCAAGCCATTGCCCCTGATGCCATTACCTCTATGCGTCGCCAAGTGAGCATTTTAAACAGCTTAAAATTAAAGCTAATAGAGTGGTTAAACGCCTCCCCTGCTGTATTAAAAATTCTCACTGGTGAAGGCAACTTTGTTACCTTAAAATTGGCCGATAAAAACAGCTTTAAAGTTGCCCTTGAACAAGGCTTAGTCATGCGAGCATTTACCTTATACGGTGAAGACGACTGGCTACGCATTTCAATTGGTAGCGAACAAGAATTAGAACAAGTAAAAATTTGGCTCGATGGTTTAACCACCCCAACAGCCCTATCACAACAGGAAGTATCATGAGTAATCCCTATTTATTTATAGACCGTGACGGCACCATTATTGAAGAGCCAATCACCGACAAACAGGTAGATAGCCTTGAAAAGTTGGCTTTTTTACCTGGTGTTATTCCGGCATTATTGCAACTGCAAGCAGCAGGCTATCGCTTAGTGATGGTATCTAATCAAGATGGTTTAGGCACTGACAGTTTCCCTACTGCGGATTTTGACATAGCCCAAGACAAAATGATGGACATACTCAACAGCCAAGGGATTAACTTTGAAGATGTACTCATTTGCCCACACTTTGATGAACAAAACTGCGATTGCCGTAAGCCAAAAACAGGCTTACTGACCGAGCTTATGCGCTCTGGCAACGTAGATTTAGCGCGCTCTTTTGTAATTGGCGACCGCCAAACAGATATTGGTCTTGCGCAAAACTTATGTTGTGAAGGTATTTTATACGATGGTAGCTGGCCTGCTATTGTTACTAAGCTTACAACGGCAAACCGTGAAGGCCGTGTTACACGCAATACCAAAGAAACACAAATTGATGTAGCGGTTAATCTTGATCAAACTAAAAACGGTAGCATAGACACCGGCCTTGGCTTTTTTGATCACATGCTGGATCAAATACGCACCCACGCAAACATTGGCTTAAACATTAAAGCCAAAGGCGATTTACACATAGACGAGCATCACCTTGTTGAAGACATTGGTATTGCCTTAGGGGTTGCTCTTAAACAAGCACTTGGCACAAAATCTCAAATTGCGCGTTATGGTTTTGCATTGCCTATGGATGAATGTAAAGCCGAAGCTCAAATTGACTTATCTGGACGTGCTTCATTTGTGTTAAACGCAAACTTTAGCCGCGAAAAAGCCGGTGATTTAGACGTACAAATGGTAGAGCATTTTTTCAAAAGCTTAAGTGATAACGCTGCAATTAGCCTTATTTTGTCGGTAAGTGACGGTAACTGTCATCACCAAGTAGAGGGCTTGTTTAAAGCATTTTCTCGTGCTCTGCGTATGGCAATTGCACAAGATACTAGTCAACAAACAGCCAGCTCTAAGGGGTGTTTATGATAGCGATAATTAATACCGGTTGTGCCAATATCAACTCGGTACGCTTTGCATTTGAGCGTTTAGGTAAAACCCCTACCGTTATTACCTCGCCAGAACAATTAGCAGGCTATGAGCGCGCTATTTTGCCTGGTGTTGGCCATGCATCTGTGGCTATGAAGCGCCTAGTCGATAATGGTTGGCAGCAAGCCATTAACGAATATCAGCGCCCGCTAATGGGAATTTGCCTGGGGATGCAACTGCTGTGCGAAAGCACCGAAGAAGGTAACGTGCAATGCTTAGGTAAAATACCCGGCCAAGTAAAAGCACTGGATGTAGGTAGTTTAACGTCACCGCATATGGGGTGGAATAACTTATCTATACAACAAGCGCACCCACTAACCAAAGGGCTGCATAAAGACGATCAGGTTTATTATGTGCACAGCTTTGCGCATACCGTTAACGATGCCACTTTAGTCAGTAGTGAATACGGGCAAACTTTTTCAGCCATTGTTGCTAAAGATAATTATGCCGGTATGCAATTTCACCCAGAGCGAAGTGCTAAAGTAGGCACTCGTTTATTACAAAACTTTCTAGATTGGCAGTTATAAGCGACTGTTAATAAATAATAAAAGAGATACACAGTGATTATTCCAGCATTAGACGTATTACAAAATCAAATTGTACGTTTGTATCAAGGTAAATATGATACCGCACAGTTTTACCCCTTTGAACTTGGCGCTCGCCTGAAAGAATACGCTGACAGCGGCGCGGGTAAACTGCACCTTGTTGATTTAGAAGGGGCACGCGATCCCAGTAAAAAACAATGGCAACATATTCAAGCAGCCACAAAAGCACTGAATGTGCCCTATCAAGTGGGTGGGGGTATTCGTTCAGAGCAAGATGTGAGCGATTGGTTAAAAGCCGGTGCAAACCAAGTGGTTATTGGTTCAATGGCAGTTGAAAAGCGTGAACAGGTTAAAGCTTGGATTGAGCAATTTGGCGCTGAGCACTTTGTAATTGCCCTTGATGTTAATAAAACAGAGTCCGGCTGGGCGCCAGCAACCCATGGTTGGTTAAATGAATCTGAGTTTGGGCTATTTGAACTTATTGATTTTTATGTAGAGCTGGGCATTATTGATTTTTTATGCACGGACATCAGTAAGGACGGCACCATGACCGGCCCCTCTTTTGCGCTTTATGAAGATTTAATTAATCATAATGCAGATATTAAAGTACAAGCGTCGGGTGGTGTGAGTTCATTAGATGATATTAAAAAGCTAAATGAACTTGGTGTTGGCGGCGTAATTTTAGGCAAGTCTTTATTAGATGGTGCTTTTAGCGTAGAAGACGCGCTTAAATTAAGCTAAAAATATAGCTCTAAAAAAGGCACAGGTGCGAGCGCATCTGTGCCTTTTTTGTATAAAACTATTAGTTTATTTATGCTTACCAGGTAACATAGAGCCTAATACGCCATCTTGCTTTATTAAACCATGATAAAGCGCGGCACTAACATGCATAAAGATAAACAATAAAAATGCATAAGCAATTAAACCATGTGCTTCACGGAAAAAAGCATACGTTTCAATATCTTTACTAACTAAGCTGGGCAAAGTAAATAAACCAAAAAAGCTCACATGACGGCCATCAGCGCTTTGCATTAACCAACCAGAAATCGGCATTAAAATCATAGATGCATATAAACCCACTTGGGTTAAATGCGCGGCTAGTGCTTGAGCCTTAGGCACACTCGGTGGTAATGCAGGACTGGTGGTGACGACTTTATTGATTAATCTAATAGCAACTAACACTAACGCTAAAATACCAAATGACTTATGCAGCGCAATGGCCTCTACTTGCCAAACCGCTAAACTTTGTACCATCGACAAACCAAGAAATAACATAGAAAGTATGATTAACGCCATCGCCCAGTGAATAAGCATACTCGACGCTGAGTATTTATTAATTGTTTTCATTCGATATTTCCTGTTATTAATTATTTAAAAGTACTTCTTTAGCACGACGACGAAATGACTCAGCATAAGCCGCGCCACGGGCACGTAATATAGGATCGGCGCTTGGCTCTATCCCTGTAGGAAGTACCAAGGGATCAAAGTTCATATCAGCACACACGCCTCCTTCTTGCGCCTGAAGCCTTGAGATAACTAACGTACCGGCATTTATGGTTTTACGTGATTGAGGCCATAAAACAGTTGGGTTATTTTCATCATCCTCTTCGGTTGCAAAGCTAAACAGCATGTCGAATTTAACGGGGGCTTGAGCAACTTGATCTTTAAGTTGTAGCTGCAATGCATCGGCTGAATCATTATTAAGTGGTTGAATGTTTTCATCACTTAATTGTGGTTTAGCTATCCAACGTACGGCGTGCTTTTTATTATTTTCATCAACCAAATAAAAGGCATTAATACTGTGGTATTGCTCAGTGGCAAAACTGCTGGTTGGTTTATAACTTGCTTTCCAGTTATTAAATGCGGCACTTTCAGGGTGTGCGGCAAAAAAGGCTTTAATTTTTTCAGGACTGCGTTTTTTAGTTACCGGATCAGGGGATAGCGCTTGTAACTGTTTAAAGAACGCATCTGGCGTCGCTACAGCCATAACTGGAGGCGTGTTCATTGCTACGCGCCATTCTTGGTTATCATCGGTAGTTATAGAAAACGCTAAACTGCGCACCGGTGCTTTTAAATCAGGCGCGGTTGGGTTATTGCCCGCAATAGAAAAACGGCCAACAAAAGGAGTGGCCCCTAAATCAAATACCTTTGCTTGCGAATATTTAGCAAGCTCACCGGTAGACTCAAACGACCCCGCTAAACAAATACCTTTTGCATGGGCTCGACGAAAACCCGCATGGGCTTGATCACCTTGTTGTAAATTAACAAAACGCTGCGCAGTAACCGCATCGCTGTTAAAAGCGCCGGTAAAATATAAAATCGTCAGTGCAAATAAAGTGATTATTGCAATTAAGGTGATTTTTTTACTCATGGTAGGATTAGACCTCGTATGATTATTTTCATGATGATTATGTTTGGAATTTTTCATAGTTTTAATTACGTCTTTAAATTAATGGCTAACCATTACTGAGATATGCTTTAGATCGGATAGCTTTTATTTAGTTATACCGACACGACACTCACAAGACCGACCCCAAGCAATTAATATTTCAATTTAATTAATAAAAACCGCACTTTAAGTATTTTAAATTCCAAAAATATAATCTTTATGAGCTGCGCTTTAAAAAAGCCGATTGTTAATTATACTAATGTTGATACAAAGCAAGCATTAGGGTACTGATTTATTACGTTCTACAAAATCACACAAATTAAAACAAAACCGTACAGCAATAATAAACTGTTGAAATTAAAATATTATTTATTACTCACTCGTTATCTACTGCTTTTTTCAAGTAGTAAGTAGTTATAGCTTAATAAACAGCAGTACAGGTAAATTCGAAAATAAACACATTTACGCATTTTATAATTTTGAACCACACAAAAATGCCAACGATTAACACCGCACTTTTTATTTAAGGTAAGCAAGATGATCAATAAACCATGTTTTACTAAATTTAATTTTATTAGTATTGCGCTACTGTTGTTAGCCGGTTGTTCAGATAGCGAAGTCAGCACTCAAAAGCAAAACAAGCCACGCCCTGTTAAGTTAATAACCATTGATGATGGCTCTCAATCAAAAACACTCACCTATCCTGCCACTATAGATACAATAAACAGCTCAAAACTGGCCTTTCAGGTCAGTGGTAAACTTGAAAAGCTCAACGTTATTGCTGCGCAAAACGTAAAAAAAGGAGACGTAATAGCCGCATTAGAGCAACGAAACTTTGTTAATGAGGTTAAGTCGAGCAAAATACAGTTTGAAACGGCCAACAATGATTATCAACGTGGTTTAAAGCTTGCAAAAGACGGTGTTATTTCACAGCGAGATATAGAGCAACTAAAATCTAAAAAAGAAGTGGCCGAATCACAATATGACTCAGCGCAAAAGGCATTATCTGACAGTAAAATCATAGCGCCTTACGATGCCATTGTTGCAGAAGTTCCAGTAAAGCAGCTTGAAAACATCAGTGCTGGGCAACATGTAGTTACCCTATTTGGTAAAGGTGAAATGGAAGCGGTTGTAAATATTCCCGCGTCTATTGTGGCCACGGTAGATTCTAAACAAAACAATGTAGCGACTGTTATTTTACAAGATGTATCGGCTGCGCCTATCCCTGCCACATTTAGACGTGCGAATTTAGAAGCCGACTCAGCCAGTCAAACCTATGAAGTACGCTTTTCGTTTGCTGTACCCAATAACCTTAATATATTACCTGGCATGAATGCCAGCCTAAAAATAGAACGTCAAACAAGTTCAAACGCAACACGACTGGCTGTCCCTACCTTTGCTATTTTTGAAGAAAACGGCCAGCATTTCGTATGGACTGTTGACCAACAAACAATGCAAGTATCAAAAACACTCGTTGCTATTGAGCAAGGTATTGGCGAACAACTGATTATTACTGAGGGCTTAAAAGCAGGTGATGTGATTGTAGGTGCAGGTGCAAACTATGTGACTGAGGGTATGAAAGTACGTCCTTGGACTAAAGCATAGGAGCGCAGTCATGGATTTAGCAAAGTGGACAATAAATAATAAATTAATTAGCACTATACTCATCATTTTAACGCTTGGCTTTGGTTTTTCGTCATACAAAAACATGGCTCGGTTTGAAGATCCCGAATTTATAATTCGCACCGCGCAAGTATTTGTTTCTTATTCAGGCGCGAGCCCGCTTGAGGTTGCTAAAGAAGTGACCGAGCCGCTTGAGCGTGCCATTCAAGAGTTACAAGAAGTCGATACTATATCGTCGACCTCATCAACGGGCTTATCTGAAATTAAAGTAGAAATTAAATCAGAATTTTCGCCAACCAAATCTGAGCTACAAGTTATTTGGACTAAACTCAGAAACAAAATTAACGATACTCGCCCAACACTTCCTCCTGGTACAGGGACCCCCAAAGTGTTTGATGATTATGGCGATGTATATGGCTTAAGTTATTTAATTACTGCCGAAGGTTACTCCCCCGATGAACTGCATGCCTATGCTAAAACGCTACAAAGTGACATTTTACAAGTAGACGGTGTAGCGAAAGTTGCCATGACGGGCGTACAACAAGAGGGAATATTTGTAGAAATTGCTCGAGAAGAGTTAGCCTCTTTAGGTGTATCTATCAATAACATTTACGGTATTTTGGATGAACAAAACGCCGTATTGAGTGCAGGTAATACCCAAATTGGCGATCAACGTATTTTTATTGATCCCACCGGCGAATTAAACTCCGTTGATACCATTAAAAACCTACTGGTAAGTGCCAGCGCTAAAGGTAAAACAATTTACCTAAAAGATATTGCCAATGTATACCGCGGTTTTCAAAGCCCAGCAACCAAGTTAGTGCGCTACAACTCTAAGCCTGCCATATCCCTGGGGGTTGCCAGTGTATTAGGCGCTAATGTGGTAAAAGTGTTTGACCGCGTTGATGATAAAGTAAAGCAAACTGAAAACCTCAGACCGCTTGGCATCAGCGTGCATGAGTTTTACCACCAAGGAAAAGTGGTACAAGACTCAGTCGATAACTTTGTGGTTAATGTATTAGTCGCGCTGGTGATTGTCATGGTCACGCTACTGCTATTTATGGGGTTGCGCTCTGGGATTATTATTGGCGCCGTATTACTGCTAACTATTTTTGCGACACTTGCTACCATGGACTTTAGCGGTATACCCATGCACCGTATTTCCTTAGGTGCGCTTATTATTGCCCTCGGTATGATGGTTGATAATGCGATTGTGGTGACAGAAGGAATTTTGGTAGGCACACAACAAGGGCGTAAAAAGTTAGACATTGCCAGTGAAGTTGTAAAACAAACTAAATGGCCACTACTTGGCGGTACATTAGTCGGCATTGTTGCCTTTGCACCTATTGGCCTCGCACCGGGCGATACCGCTGAATTTACCGGCCATTTATTTTGGGTTATTTTAATCTCTTTGTTATACAGCTGGTTATTTGCCATTACCCTAACTCCCCTGTTTTGTTATTGCTTGTTTAAAGAACAAGATGGCGATACCTCCGGTTCAGCAAAACCTAATAAGCTCATGGCACTGTATCAATCGGTTGTAGTGTCAGCACTTCATCATCGCTGGTTAACGGTTACTGTTGTGGTTGCCATGTTTAGTGTGTCTATGTGGGGTTTTCAATTTGTAAAATCAGGGTTTTTCCCAGCTTCCACCACGCCGCAAATGGTGGTTGATTTTTGGTTACCACAAGGCACCGATATTGAAAAAACCAAAAAAGACATGCTCAAACTGGAAGCGTTTGTAAAACAACAAAACGGCGTTGAAGGCATACAAACGCTTATTGGCGGTGGCGGATTACGTTACATGCTTATTTATGGCAGCGAATCACCCAACAGTTCTTACGGGCAAATTTTAGCTAAAGTCGATGACTATAAAAAACTAGATCAACTCTTACCTAGGGTACAAAACTACATCGATAATAACTTTGTGGATGCGCAAGGCAAAGTATGGCGCTTTGTAATGGGCCCAGGTGGTGGCTCTAAAATAGAAGCCACATTTAAAGGCCCCGATCCGAGTGTATTAAGAGAGCTGGCAGCAAAAGCAAAAGCCATATTAATTGATGATGGCGGTGCGTTATCAATTAAAGACACCTGGCGACAACGCATTAGTGTTATTGAACCACAGTACTCAGCCATTAATGCACAGCGCGCAGGTGTAACGCGCAAAGCTGTTGCTGAAGCACTGCAACAAAACTTTTCAGGGCAAGTGGTTGGGCAGTATCGTGAAGGCGAAGAGCTCATTCCTATTATCGTCAGAGCGCCACAAAAAGAACGCGTAGACATAAACGACATTGGTAACATTCAAGTGCAAAGCAATATCACCGGTGAAACACTGCCTCTTGCTCAAGTCACCAATGGCTTTAAAACCGTATGGCGCGACGGCATATTAAAACGTGAAGACCGTGAATGGACCATAAAAGCCCAAGCCGATCCACTGCCAGGGGAGCTTGCTTCTGAGTTATTTAATAGAGTAAAACCAAAAATAGAAGCCATTGAACTACCACAAGGCTACCGCCTAGAATGGGATGGCGAATATGGTCAATCGAAAGAGTCTAACGAAATGCTGGCCTCAACTATTCCACTGGGTTTTTTAGCCATGGTACTCATTGTTATTGTGTTATTTAACGCATTAAAACAACCTATTATTATTTGGCTTGTGGTGCCATTAGCCTTAATTGGTGTTGTTTTTGGGCTGGTTACTACACAAATCCCATTAGAGTTTATGGGTATATTAGGATTACTGTCGCTCTCTGGTTTATTGATTAAAAATGCCATTGTATTAGTGGATCAGATGGATATGGAAATACGCCAAGGAAAACCACGCTATGAGGCCATTATCGATTCGGCAAATAGTCGGGTAAGACCAGTAATGATGGGCACACTCACCACTGTACTAGGGGTTATTCCACTGTATTTTGATGCGTTTTTCCAATCGATGTCAGTGGTACTGGTGTTTGGGTTACTGTTTGCCACCCTACTGACTTTAATTGTGATCCCCGTACTCTACGCGATATTTATGAACGTAAAAACAGATGAACATATACATAGTTAATTGTTGATCACACTGAATCTTGGTCAAATGTTATGAACACTTTGATCAAGATTCACCCTACTTTAGTCAAAAATTACAGAATAAACGCACAACCATAATGGCAATAAACGCACTTTCTAATTATTATATTAATATCAAACAGCAGTATTTTTAAATTAACGATAACAATTCTACTGTCCGCCCTATATTAAATTTAGTCGCTTTTGTTATTCAATAATAATTGGCTCGGAAACTTTATATGCCATTACAACGCTTACTTATTCTATTTATATCACTGGCGTTAAGTGAAGCCATTATTATGATGTTATTGGCATCATTTGTTACGAAATATACAGGCATCTGGTTTTCTGTAATATTAGATGCCAGCCTTATCTCATTCATTGCTATTATTACTATTCACTACTTATTTAATGATAGTGACTTTGTAAAAAACCAACAATCGAGAACCGAATTCCTAACATTTAAAATAGCTATGATCGTTTTTACGATTGAGGCTTTAGTTATGTTTGCCTTTAATTTTGACGAATTTGTTTTACAGCAATGGCAAGTCATAGCAATTGATAGCTTAATACTCAGTAGTCTGAGTGTGCCTATAATTTACTTTTCCATTATTAAACCTGCCTTCTTGCCCTTACAAGAGCAAAATTCGCAAAAGCTAAACACAACCATATTTACTAGCCTACTGACCTATTTTTGCTCTGCAATTATTTTATATATTGCCTTGTATATGTTTTACGAAAACCAAATACAAACGCGTATAGGTTCTGTTATTCAAAAAGAGAAAAATGAGTTAAAACAAGCTAAATATTCGTTTTTACAACAACTTAATCATGCATCTCGTGATCTGTTAATTCTTAAAAATAATCACCACTTTAAGGAACAGCGTTTTTTTAGTAATGAAAACAAAACACTATTAGAACAGGACTATTTTAATTTTATCACCATAAAAAATTATTACACCCAAATAAGAATTCTTAGCTTAAAAGGCCAAGAGTTAATAAGGGTGCAAAGAGAAAATAACAGTACCGTTATCGTACCTCCAGACAAGCTTCAAGATAAAAGCGATCGATACTACTATAAACGCGGGATAAAGCTCAGCCCTGATGATATTTTTATATCTCCATTAGATTTAAATATTGAAAATGGTCAAATTGAAAGGCCATTAAAACCAATGATCCGTTTAGGCTCAGTGCTAGTTGACAAAAACAATGAAAAGATTGGCTTACTTATAATAAATCTCGGAGGTGTGCATTTACTTAGTCAATTAGAAAATATTTCTAAAAGCTCACTAGGTGACATTATGCTCTTTAATGAAGAAAGTTACTGGTTATTTGGTGATGTACAAAAACAATGGGCTTTTATGTTTGCCAATAAACCCCAGCAACGTTTTCAAGATATCCATCCAGATATATGGCAAGCGATGGAAACTAAAACAAATGGGATCATTGAAAAGGATAACAACATTTATATTTTTGAACACATGACCTTACTAGATCAAGTACCAACACTTGATAATCCGAGAAATAGCAACGGGAAATGGCCCAAATGGAAGTTAGTAAATAAGGTCCCTCTATCACTGATTGAAAACGAATTTAGTAGTTTAAAAAAATTGATTGTTTTGCTCTATCTAGGTGTAATGTTATTAATGATATTTGTTATTTACACCTTTGCTAATCACACTATCGCCAGACGAGAATACGAGGCCAAAGTAGAAAGTTATGCGTTTGTAGATAGCTTAACAGGACTTTATAACCGTAGGATATTTTTAGATAAGCTTGATAAAGAACTAAATAAAGCCCAGTTCAATGAGTCACCATTAGTCCTCATGTATTTAGATTTAGATTACTTCAAGCCAATAAATGATGAGTTAGGCCATGGTGCAGGCGATGAAGCACTTAAAGAAGTTGCAACGCGCATAAAAAGCTGTTTACGTAAGCACGATATTATTGCTCGAATAGGTGGAGATGAATTTGCAGCAATTTTGCCACAGTTAAATGATAAAGACGTGATCTCTGAGATAGCACAAAGAATCATTACAAATATTAGCAAACCATTTATTTTATTTGACCAAAAACGCACGCTCGGAATAAGTATAGGAATTACCATCACAAACGGACAAGCTCATACTAGCTTAGAAGTAAAAACACACGCAGACCAAGCACTTTACGAGGCTAAAAATTCCGGTCGAAACTGCTATCGGTTTTCTAAAGAAACACGCTAATTTTTAGTATTTTATGAATTTAGTATACGGTTTCAAGATTGCGCGTTTTTCCGGAATGAATTATCACTTTTAGTTCTAGCTTTTACCATTAACATAGCGCAAGTTTTATTATATAGTGGAGCCAAGAATTCATTGCATAGTAATGCATTTAGATTCATTCATTAAATTAACTATTCATTTTTATTAAAAATATAACATATCAAGTGCAGTCTATGTGTTTTCTAATGAGTTATACCAATAACAAACGTAATAATAACCATATTACAATCCAGAATTTTAAAAACGAGGTAAGCGCATGTTATCAAAACGCATAATTCCTTGTTTAGACGTAAAAGACGGCCAAGTCGTTAAAGGCGTTAAATTTAAGGGCCATGAGGTAGTCGGCGATGTTTTAACACTTGCTAAAGCGTACAGTGAAGCCGGTGCCGACGAACTGGTATTTTACGAGATCAGTGCAAGCGTTGAAAAACGATTACTCGATGTAAATTGGGTAGAAAATATTGCCCGCCATATCGATATTCCATTTTGTGTAGCGGGTGGCATTAAGTCGGTAGCCGATGCAGCGCGCGTGCTTGAACGCGGCGCTGACAAAATCAGCATTAACAGCCCTGCCATTGCCCGTCCTGAGCTTATAAAAGAGTTACACGATGAGTTTGGCAAGCAGTGTGTGGTTGTCGGTATTGATAGCTTTTACGATGAAACAACCGGTGAATACTTAGTGTATCAGCTTACAGGCGATCCTAATGCCTCAAGCCGTACTCGTTATAAAACCCAAGAGTGGGTTCAGCGGGTACAAGACTTAGGCGCTGGCGAAATTGTTTTAAACTGTATGAACCAAGATGGCGTTCGTAATGGTTACGACAATGAGCAGCTGAGTAAAATACGCGAGCTATGCGACATTCCTTTAATCGCCTCAGGGGGCGCAGGCACAATGCAAGATTTTGTTGATGTATTTAAACAAAGCAAAGTAGATGGTGCACTCGCAGCCAGCGTTTTTCATAAAAACGTGATTAACATTGGCGAACTAAAACAATTTTTAATAGATAACCAAGTGGCAGCCAGATTATGCTAGTAACGCAAGAAAACCTAACTCAAGTTGATTTCGCAAAAAGCGAGATGATCCCTGCGATTGTTCAAGATGCACGCTCTGGCGTTATTTTAATGCAAGGTTTTATGAATAGCGAAGCGCTTGCTGTCACGCTTGAAAGTAATAAGGTTACTTTTTATTCGCGTTCTAAATCGCGTTTATGGACCAAAGGCGAGTCATCAGAAAACTACTTAAACGTGGTCTCTGTGCATACAGATTGCGACTACGATTCAATTTTAGTATTGGCAAACCCAGAAGGGCCAACGTGCCATTTAGGCACGCAAAGCTGTTTTGGCGATGCTGCAAAACCAAGCTTAAGCTTTTTAGCGCAACTTGAAGATGTGATTGTTGCACGTAAAAACGACGATCCAGCTAAAAGCTACACCGCGTCCTTATTTGCTGAAGACTTAAGCCGCAGCTGCCAAAAAGTAGGTGAAGAAGGCGTTGAAGTGGCGCTTGCGGCAATGAAACACGACAACAATGAGCTTACTAACGAATCGGCTGACTTGTTGTATCACTTAATTGTGTTACTACAGCGTCAAGGCTTAGAGCTCACCGATGCAGTTGCTTGCCTACAAGGGCGTCATAAGTAAAACCGCCTGTTACTGTGTGCGCCATTTTGTGGCGCACTCAGTATGTTAAAACCATAAATTCACTTTAAATTACACCTTGCGAATAGCATTTACTTCCTCCCTTAGGTATTCTTTAACTAGGGTCTGTTGACCTTTGCGGATTAAAATTTGTTCAAACTAGGGGCGGTTTAATCGCGGCGCGAGGTTTGCAACCTAGTGGGCTAAGTCAAAACCGAGCAACAAAGAGTAAATCGCCCCTAGGCAGAACCCGAAGGGCAGCGCCTGTTTGGCATTGATGCTGCGTTATCACCTATTTATGGGGAATAACCACACTACATAGGCTCTGCCTTGCCTAAATACCAAACAGACTGCTGCAAATTCAACCTTGAAAGGTCAATAGACCCTAATGTTCAAGGAATAGCTATTACAAAAGGATAGCGCATTATGAAAACCTATATATCGCTGGTATTAACTGGCCTAATTTTATCTGGCTGTAGCAGTTTAACCACTGAACAAAAAGCTAAACTAGATAACCTAACTCCCTGCGAAAAAATGGATGGGCTGATTACCGCCTATGACAATCGCTTTGCAGCGTTAAAAGACACCAAAGTAAAAACACCTTATTTAGATGTGTGGAGCGCAAAGTACAACGTATTTGGCAATAACTGCCAAGTAACCAGCTTTAACAATCAAACCGTGACCTATCGCTGTCAAGAAAACTACAAAGACCAACAACAAGCCGTTGCCATGCATCAACAAGCCGTTGAGCTCACTCGCCAATGTCTAACAAAAAATAGCAACTGGTTAGAAACACAAAAAGAGTCGGAAACCTCTCTGCGCACCACCTTTGTACTTGATGATAAATCGCCGGTTATTTCTGTTTATACCAGCAAAACCTTATCAAAAATTAAAACCTGGTCTACCTCGTTAGAAGTAGGAAAGCCCGTCGCCACTAAATAATTACGAGAGAATGTATGCGCCTAACACCCAGTAAACAATCCACTCATTTAAAAACAGACTGTATCGGTGAATGTTATAGAATGAATGGCTACTGTACTGGGTGCGGGCGCACAAGTGACGAAATATTCGACTGGATTATTTTAACCGATGAGCAAAAGCAAGCTATATTGGCCTCCCCTCGTGAAGATGCCAAAAAAGACTAGCTTAAATTTATAACCATTAAGGCGCATTACGTTGTGATGGGTCACGTTTAAAGTCTTTACTTAATCGCTTAGGGTCTAACGCTTCACGTTGTTTGCTAGCACCTTCTGCCCACCAAATTAATTGATTAAACGTGCGCGAAAAATAGCTATCCCACGATATTTGCTCTGCCGCATTATTTGCGTCACCACTTTCAATAAACACGTCTTGCGCTTTTGGTACATGGATCATTGCTGATACCGGCAAACAGCCCAGTTCACTTAAAAAGCTGCGCATACCAACAGCAGCGCGCACGCCGCCCCACTGCCCTGCAGAATAGGTCACAATTGCGCTGGGTTTATAGCCAAATAAAGAACTACCAAAGTGGTTTAGCAAATTAGCGAGTGCCGGACTCATCGAATGATTATATTCAGGGCTCACCATAACAAAGCCATCGCTGGCTTTAATTTTTGCTGCTAAATCATCAAGTTGTTTAGGTACCTCAGCCTGCGTATAGGCAAAGTGCGGTTTAAACACAGGGTCTAAATCATAATCGAGCGGATCAATAAGCTCTATTTCGTGTTCAGAGTAGTGCTCAAGCAAACAACGCTCACATGCTTTTGCTACTCTCTCCCCTAAACGCGCAGGCTTAGGTGGGGTACTTTTTCTAACCGAACCGAGAAAAATTAATAGCTTCATGTAACTGCACTCCTTTTTGATTACAAAAATAAATACCTCAAAAAAGTTTGAGGTATTTACTGTACAATTTAGGCCTTATCAAGCGCTTGGCTTACATCGGCAATAATATCGTCAATGTTTTCAATACCCACCGATAAACGAATTAAATCGCGGCTAACGCCCGCATTGGCCAGTTCTTCATCATTTAATTGGCGGTGCGTGGTAGATGCAGGATGACACGCCAGCGATTTAGCATCGCCAATATTAACTAAACGTAAAATCATATTAAGGGCATCAATAAACCGCGTACCAGCCTCTAAGCCACCGGCAATACCAAAACTTAAAATACCTGACGCCTTACCGTTGGTAATTTTTTGGCTCATTTCGTTATATGGGCTTGATTTTAATCTCGCGTAATTAACCCAAAGCACCTTTGGATGGCTCTCTAAATATTCAGCAATTTTTTCCGCGTTTTCGCAGTGGCGATCCATTCTTAGCCCTAACGTTTCAAGGCCAATTAAAATATCAGAGGCGTTTTTAGGCGCAAGCGCCGCACCGGTATTTCTAAGGGGTACAACACGGCAACGACCTATAAACGCCGCCTCAGCAAACGCATCGGTATACACTACATTATGGTACGACGGATCAGGCTCATTCATCATAGCAAAACGGGTGGCATTGGCTTTCCAGTCAAACTTGCCCGAATCAACAATCATGCCGCCAATAGCGGTTCCATGGCCGTTAATGTATTTAGTGAGTGAGTGCACCACAATGTCGGCACCTAACTCAAATGGACGACAAAGATACGGTGTAGCCACGGTGTTATCTACAATTAAAGGCACCCCTTTGCTGTGGGCAATTTTCGCAAGGCGAGCAATATCGACAATATTCCCAGCTGGGTTACCAATTGATTCGCAAAAAACCGCACGGGTGTTTTTATCAATGGCGTTTTCAAAGCCGTCAAAATCATCGGCTTTAATCATTCGCGCTTCTATACCTTGGCGCGGCAAGCTGTGAGCAAATAAGTTATAAGTACCGCCATACACTTGACTGGTGCTTACAATATTAGTACCCACTTCACATAAACATTGAATCGCATAGGTAATCGCCGCCATACCCGAAGCCACCGCCAGCGCACCAATGCCGCCTTCCATCGCCGCAATACGCTGCTCAAGCACCGCATTGGTCGGGTTCATAATGCGAGTATAAATATTACCCGACACTTTTAAATCAAATAAATCAGCACCATGCTGCGTATTATCAAAGGTGTACGAAGAGGTGTTATAAATCGGCACAGCCGCCGACTTAGTCGTGGCTTCAGATTCATAACCATGGTGCAACGCTAAAGACTCAAGTTTCATAATTTATTCCTTCAATATAGTTACATCTAACGTAGCATTTAATGGTTACAAAGTGCACATGAAATATACTAAAGAATATTGAAAGAAATTGATTGAATGTTATATCTAGCTAAGTGTTCAAACTACCGTTTGCTCATATATTCAATAAAATGAGCCAAGCGCGCATATTACTCCTCTAAGCGTTGCTTAAATACAATAGAAAACTTAGTGATAGTAATATGTTAGGTAATTTGTTAAAACTATATAAAATAGAAAAGTGAGCGCAGCGCTGGTATAAATATGCGCGGTGAGCGCACTATTAAATTGTTAGCCTTTTAGGAGTTCAATTGAACCAAAAAGTAATCTCAATATCATTAGTCTTATTAGCGATTATTGTATTTATTTCATTATCTTTGTCTTTTATGGCGGTACTAGGGCTTATTAGTTGTCTACCTTTCATTGATCAAAATAATCTAACTTTATTACCTGGAATATCTATTGGTTGTGGAGGAATGATTGCTATTTTAGCTTTCGTAAGAGATAGGCACCATCAAAAAAATGATCGTCTAAGAAAGAGCGATGAAATTTATCTTAATATCGCTAGAGAATCTTTCAATGAAGTCTACGACTTATTAAAAGATAAAAATAATGATCGAATTATTTGGGTTAGAGCTTCGCGATTATTGTTACAAGCAATAGCTTTAAAAAATAAAATTGAGACTAATGACATCATTCAAGCTTTCGAGGTCTCAGAAGAGCGACTTAGAACGGAGCTTTATCGTACCTTTTCTATAACCGTAGACGGTGATAAAAATAAACAAGCATTGCCTCCTCAATTCTTTTATGGAATCGATGATTGGGAAACAGAAAAAAATCTTGATGAGGCTGCTATCAAAGGTGGCAGTAAAACTGTATGTGTATCTGTAAATATTCATGAAAACATACCTAGCCCTTCATCTGGTGGTTTAGCTAACAAATCTGTCATTGCCATTTTTGATTTTTTAGAGTTTCCTTTAAGTTACGATGATCCATTAAAGAAAGTAAATGATTGGAACGACGACTGGGCGGATAGTCACGGTATAAACCAAGGAGCAAAACGCTATATTGCACATAAAAAGAGTAATTCTGTAATTGGTGGTAAGCTGTATAAAAAAGGCTAATAAGTCGTTTAAAAGGACAAAAAACAGTTGGCTTTTGCTCCTTCGTCGCTAATTTTAGCCAACAATTTTTGCCTCTTAACGAGGCGTTAAAAGTACAAGGAAATTTATGAGTCTATGCCCTCGCTGTGAACATAAAATAGATGTTTTCAGCTTTTCTTTATCTGCATTCCCGTTTTACTTTAAATGTGCCAATTGTCAGTTGAGATTGAAACTTATCAGCTCAAAATTATTCTGGGCTATATTTTTATTGTATTCAGCAGTCGTGTTTAGATTGATAATGTATATTCAGATTCTCAGTGAGTACGGTTTAGGCGTAATATTAGCCATATTAGGCTGGTTCTTTGTTTACTATAAATCGTCACCTTACATACTCAGCAAAGATAACGTTGCACTATATGGTAGTGACTAGCTAAAAACAGCTTTGTTTTATCTCTTCCTCTAAAAGCGATGCGTCTCTTCGCCCTCTTTGTTAATAAATCACTAAAAGACCTTATTCTACAAAGAGAAGTGGATGGGAGGCTTCGGGCTACGAGGCGCGAGTAAAATGCTAATGCCCATAAATACGCGATATGAAATCGCTGCTACAAAAGACATTTACTGATAAAAACAGTTTTTGCACCACAGAGAATCCCGAGGCGCTTTGCGCTACACAGAGATGGATTGATATCTTTTAAGCATTTCTCTGTGAACTCTGTGTCCTCGGTGGTAAATACTTATTTAAGCTTAACTCTGGCGCAATGTGAGATCGCTGCTACAGGGCAATATATGGCTTTTTTACGTTCACTAAAAGGTCTTATTCTACAAAGAGAAGTGAATAAGCACAAAACACAGTAATAACGTTTACTGGCTCAGACTGAAAAAAAATTGTTGGCTAGCTTGGTTTTTGGCTATTTTTCATCATTTCCAAATAGCGCCCTTCAATGAATTTTTTTTCTTTTGTAAGGTGTTTAAGTGCGTACTGTGTTTTTTCTAGCTCTTGCTTGAGTGTGTCTAACTCCTCACTACTTTCTGGCCCGTCTGTTTGTAACTGCAATTGCTGTAGTAGTTGGTCTTGCTCTGCAATTTGCCTTTTATATTCGTTTAAAGTGTTAAGTAGTCTTGTTTGATCGGGCGTTGAGGATGTATCTGTGCTTGATGTTTTATCACTATTTTCGCTTGCGGTTTTAAGCGCTTCATAATCTGCTTGTAGCTGGTCTTTTTCTTCTTGAAGCACAGTCACTGCATCATATTGTGCATAGAGCTTTTGACGGGTAACTTTTAATTTTTCAACACTTTTATCGAGATCCCCTTTTAGTTTGCGAATTAACTGATGCGAGCGTTTTAATTTTTTATTGAGATCATCAATTAGCTGTTGTTCTTTTTCGGTAACATGATCTTTGGTTGATGAAGTAACCTCTGTTAATTGTTGTTGTAACAGCATTTGTACACTGATTAACTCAGCGATAGTTTTTCGATTATCGTTAACATAGCTCATGGCATTGTCAACAGACTCTCTGCACATAGCTAACGTCGCATCATCCATTGTGCCGTTACTTTTAACCATACTCAACGCAAAAGCCCTAAACTCTCTGAGTATCAGTAAAAGAATATAAAACCACGCGGCTAAAATAAGTAGCCCAAAATTTATAGCAATATAATGATAAACCTCTGGCGGAAAAACGGCATATGGCATTATTTAGTTATCTTAAATTAAGTGTTTATTTACTAGAGTTTAGCGCTGTGAAAAAAATCTGCCATAATAACAACAACATTAAAAAAAAGTTACCTGTGTGAAAATACTTATCGTGGATGACAGCCATGCAACACTTGAAATTGTACGCCGAGGGTTGGAAAAGTTTGGCTATCGAAAATTATTAATAGAAAAAGCCAACAATGCTAAATCTGCGTTAACGCTGATTGGTAGTTGGCACCCCGATATTGTCCTTACAGACTGGCATATGCCTGATATGTGTGGAGTTACGTTATTACGTGCAATAAAGCAAAGGCAACTTAATATAATAGTGGCAATGCTGACCACCGTTGATGAAAAATCTCAAATTGAAGAAGCTATTAGCTTTGGTGCATCCTTTGTATTATCAAAGCCTTTCACAGACGCGCAACTACACGATAAATTATTGCCTTTAGTACAGCTTGTTGAAAATAACGAAATCATCCCTGATGAAATTGAATTAAACAGTGATTTAGCGTTACCAAAACTGTCGCAATTAGAACGATTGTTTCATAAACATATAAGTCAGTCCTTAATCGTAAACACAATTCAACCTCAGGTATTTGATGAGTCTAAAGTACCCTGCGTCATGGCTGTTTATGAGGATCCAAAAAGTCAAAAAGTACGTGCCATTGCCATACTTGATATTTATGCTGCCTGCGTAATGGCAAGTGGCTATAGCAGCTTGTCGGCTGAAGATATCAGTAACTCTATATTGTCAGGCGTTGTAACGAATACAGCATTAAGCGCATGTAAAAAAGCGTTAACGGAAACGGCTTTTGCCTTTTTAGACAAACGAACACGCGTTAGTTTACAAATCAAAACGGTCAAAGTGATTACCACGCCTTTTCGTAAACTCACTTTGCTGTATAAAACACCTGCTGAAAAGCGCATTGATTTTAGCTGCCAGCTTGAGGGCATGGCACAAGGTAAAATTATGTTGGTTGGCATTTAGTAAATTAAACGCACGTATTTACCATTATTAAAAAGTTTATATTTAAAAACACCTTGCTCCTAAAAAAGCGCAGCGTCTCTGCACCCTCATTGTAAATCAATCACTTAAAAACCTTATTCTACAAAGAGAAGTGAATGAGCAGCAAATTAGTAACCTAAACCACCAAACAACCTTGTTTTATACCTTCCTCTGAAAGCGCAGCGTCTCTTCGCCCTCTTTGTGCATAAATCACTTAAAGACCTTATTTAACAAAGAGAAGTGAGAGCTACGAGGCGCGAGTAAAATGCTAATGTCCATAAATACGCGATATGAAATCGCTGCTACGAAATACATTTACTGATAAAAACAATTTTTGCACCACAGAGAATTCCGAGGCGCTTTGCGCTACACAGAGGTGGATTGATATCTTTTAAGCATTTCTCTGTGAACTCTGTGTCCTCGGTGGTAAATGCTTATTTAGGCTTAACTCTGACGCGATATAAAGTCGCTGCTACGAAAGACATTTACTGCTAAAAACAGTTTTTTCACCACAGAGAATCCCGAGGCGCTTTGCGCTGCACAGAGATGGATTGATATCTTTTAAGCATTTCTCTGTGAACTCTGTGTCCTCGGTGGTAAATGCTTATTTAGGCTTAACTCTGACGCGATATAAAGTCGCTGCTACGAAAGACATTTACTGCTAAAAACAGTTTTTTCACCACAGAGAATCCCGAGGCGCTTTGCGCTGCACAGAGATGGATTCATATCTTTTAAGTATTTCTCTGTTAACTCTGTGTTCTCGGTGGTAAATACTTATTTAGGCTTAACTCTGAAGCGATATAAAATCGCTGCTACTAAAGATACTTACTGCTAAAAACAAATTAACTCCCCCCGCAACCCGAACCTCGCAGCTCGTAGCCCGCAGCCCGCAGCCCGAACCTCGTAGCCCGTAGCCCGTAGCCCGTAGCCCGTACCCTAAGTTAAATTAATCGCCGAAAATGTTTAAACAAAAAAAGGCGCTTCCGATTAAGGTAAGCGCCTTTTTGTTATTTTAACTGCTTCTTATTTTACGATTTTCATTTCGTCTAATAAGTTTTGGGCGTTATCTACTTTATCCATTACCCACAGCATGTAGCGTGAATCTACATGGATTGAGCGATTTAGCTCTGGGTTGTAATCCCAATCACCAATAATGCTTTCGTACACACCGTCAAACAGTAAACCCACCAGCTCAGCTTTACCATTTAGTGTTGGTGAACCTGAGTTACCGCCAGTTGTGTCTACGTTTGATAAAAAGTTAACCGGTACGGTATTCATGCCACCTGTGTAATCACCATAAAGCTTCGCTTTAATTTGCTCTTGCAGCTTTTTAGGCGCATTAAATGGGTCAACATCGGTGTTTTTAGCAAGCAACCCTTCAAGTGAGGTAAACGGCGTGGCCACTAAACCATCTTGCGGAGAATACCCGCCTACCGTGCCGTAAGTTACACGTAATGTGCTATTTGCATCGGCGTAAACCGGTTTGTTTTGCGCTTTATTAAAGGCAATAATCGCACTCATTAACTCTGGGCGAGCGGCTTGTAACTTACCTGCAAGGGCTTTTGACTTATCTTCCTCAGCTTTCATTACCGTGAATATGGCTTTTGCATATTGCATGAATGGGTCTTGGCTTTGGTTTAATTGGCTAAGCGTTTGCTCAAATAATGAATTACGTACAATTTCGTTATCAAGCGTTGATTTAGCGTACATTTCATCAAGTAATGCACTTTGTTTTGCTTTATCAAACCCATTTTCTAAAGCAAAGGCTTTATCAATTTCACTGAAACGCTCTGCTTTAGGTAATGCTGCATATTGCTCTAAAAAGTGCAGTAATATGGCTTTATCTACGTTTGCGTCAAAGCGACGTGACATACGCTCTAAACCCGATTTAATACGCGGTAAATCACGTTCTTGATAACCCGATTCACGCTCGCTATTTAGCTTTTGTTTTTCATAAGCTAAACGGTATAAACGACGTGCCGTGCTGATCATTTGTGAACGGTGAACATAGCCTATCATACGGTCGCGCTCACTGTGCTCTTGCGATTGTGCAACAAGTGCTGATAACTCATTAAGTACGTTACCGTAGCGCTGTTTACGTTCGCTATCGCTGTTTATCCAGCTTGTAAGTTCTTGTTCAAACTGCTTTTTACGCTCAAACATGGTGCCTTTTTTAAAGCTTTCGATCATCGAGCCATAGTTTTTAATGTAGTTGTTATAACCAGCTATGGTGCTTTCGTAAGCAATACGCGCTTTACTGCCATCTTCTGAGTTTTCTTCAATTAATGACACGTATTTAGTATTGTGCATGCGCGCTTTAGGGTAGCTGTCGTTAAATACATAATCGACCTCTGCCGCAATACGGTAACGATTGGTTCGTCCTGGATAGCCAGTAACCATGACAAAATCACCCTCTTGCACGCCTTTAGCACTTACACTTAAGTAAGACTCAGGCACGTACGGTACGTTGTCTTCGCTGTATTCTGCTGGTTTGCCGTCTTTACCTACATAGGCGCGGTAAAAACCAAAATCGCCTGTGTGACGCGGCCACATCCAGTTATCGATATCGCCACCGTATTTACCTACGCCCATAGCAGGTGCATACGCTAAACGTACATCTTTAATTTCCAGCGATTTAATAAGGTAAAACTCTAAACCACCATGAAACGAATATACATTACAACGGTAGCTAGCATCAGCTTCACACTCTGCAACGAGGGCTTTTTGATTTTTTTCTAACGCATCGTAGCGTGCTTTTGCACTTAGCTCGTTAGTGCCGCTAATTACTTTATCAGTCACGTTGGTCACTGTTTCTGTAACGTACACACGTGAACCTGGCGCAGCAGGTAAATCTTCAGCCGGTGTTTTTGCTAAAAAGCCGTTTTCAAGTATGTTGTTTTCAGGCGTTGAATTATATTGCACTGAGCCATAAATACAGTGATGGTTAGTAACAACTAAGCCCTTTGGCGAAACAAACGAGGCTGTACATCCGCCTAAGCTAATAACCGCATTCATTGGAAATTCGGTTAATTTTGAAATTGAATCAACACTGATTTCAAGGCCTTTGGCTTTTAAAATTGATTCCAGCTCTGGTAGCTGATGAGGTTGCCACATACCTTCATCGGCATTGGCCGCAGAAGAAAGTGCCAGTGAACAGGTTGCTACCAAAGTGGCAACAAGAGGTTTTAAACGCATTATAGAATCCCTTTTATTATTGAACCTGCAGATTACTCATTAAGTATGAGTAAGGTCAACTGCGCTGAGATAAATTGTTACAATATAGCGCCCAATAAACAAAAAAGGAGCTCAGGGTTTGTACCCTAAGCTCCTTTTTAAACAATATGATATACGATGTTAGTCGTCTTTTTTCACATCATTTGGATGCGCTACACCCATCCATGCTTTAAATAATGCTTTTTGCTCATCAGTGGCATTTTTATTCGCAACCACTTTTTTAGGTTTGTCGAAGTCTTCAGACAACACAAGCTCAGTCGACATTAATGCATCACGACGAATAAAATCAACAGTGACTTTATCGCCTGCTTTAAAGGTTTCTAGGCTGGCTGTTAAGTCTTTACCTACATGCTTTTTATTAATAGCGACGAGTTTATCGTCGGTGGTTAAGCCGCCTTGCCATGCTGCACCATCGCGGCGTACATGGGTAAGCGTAAGTAACTCGCCAGTATTTTTAGTAAATGCATCTAAGCTTGGTGTGGCCTTGGCTTTTTCTGGTAATTCAAAGCTTAAACCTACTTTTGCTAGCAGTGCATCAAAATCAAGGTTGGCTGGTGAGCTAACATTTGCCTGCCACCACGCGCTGTAATCACGCCCTGATAGTTGTTTTAAAATAGCCAGTACGTCTTGCTCAGTAAACCCTGCCGGTAATTTATGCTGTTTATAAAGCGCTTTATGTACATCTCTGTAGCTAATTTTACCTTGGCTATTTTCAAGTAGGTCGATATCTAACGCCATCGACAATAATGAACCTTCAAGATAAATATTAGTGCTGTAGTTACGTGCGTGATCGCCGCCTTGGTTTATCCATTTATCAAAACTGGTTTCGCTGGCACTTTGTACTTCACGCCCCGGTGTTGTGAGGTGGCGGTTAATGGTTTTGCTTAATACTTTAAAAAACTCATCGTTAGTTTGAATACCCGAACGCACTAATAAATGATCTTCAAAATAGCTGGTAGAGCCCTCTGCTATCCATAGCAATTTTGAATAATTAATATTAGTGTAGTCATATGGCGCAAGCCCTTTAGGACGGTACGCTTTTACATTCCAAGTATGAATAAACTCATGAGCTGCAGTACTTATAAAACCTAAATAGTCTTCACGTTTAGCAAAGCGGTCGCGTGGGCGCTGAATAATCGTTGAGTTTAAGTGCTCAGTTGCCCCGCTTGCGCCTGATGTAGCGTGTACCATAAATACATAACGTTCATACGGGTAGCTGTCCCAAATCACATTGCCGGTAGCCACTAGCTTTTTCAAATCGGTTAGCATCAGTTCAATATCATAATTGCCCTCACCCCATACCACCAGTTCGTACTCACGGCCATCAACTTCAAAAGTGCGTAGCTCGTTAATACCGGTTTCGATTGGCGAATCAACTAATACATCATAGTCACTGGCTTTAAAGCTGTGCTTATTTTTATAATTTTCCATGCCTGACACAGAGCGCCATGCTTTAGGGACGTTTAATTCAACCGTTACTGGCTCTTGGCGAAATGATTCGCTAAACATAAAAAAGCCTGATGCATCAATAAAGGCATGGCTGTCGTCAATATGGCGGGCGCGCTTACCTAGCTCATTGGCATACACTTGGTAATCTATATTTACTTCAGTGGGTTCATTTAAATGAACGCGCCATGTGCTGTGGTCAATCTTTTCCCACTTTAATGCATTACCTTCATCATCACTGGCTTTAAAGTAGCGAACGCCATTGGCAAGATTTAAAATTTCATAACGACCAGTGCGCCATGCTGGAAGTTTCACATCTAAGAAAGACTGCGCCGTTTTAGGAAATTCTACGTTCACATCACCTAAATGATGCTCTGGCTGAGAAATGTTTAAAGCGTAATTAACGTCGGCAAATACCGGTGCTGAACAGGCAGCTAAAATTGATAAGGCAAGTAGCTTTTTCATAAAGGCTCTTTTTTATATAACGTATTGTTGTACCAAGATTAACAAGACCCATTTTAAAAGTGAATTAAAAGCGATAAATACACTTATATTTAAGATCGTTCGTATTTTGTTGCTAAAAACATTAAGTTTTTGATCTCATACCTACTATTAATATGTTTTTGTTGTAAACTAAACCAATAAAGGTATTAAAATAATGGTGTGTAGGTGTCTAGGAGCTCCAATACGGTGGAACAAAAACTAAAACAAGCAATTGACAGTAGAAGAGTAATAGAAAGCGCTCGTAAACATCAAGTTGACACCCTTTCTAACTTTGCGGCTAAGTTATCTTTAAGCTGTAAAGGACTTGATATTGAGCTTGATAACCGCCTAGCAAAGTTCCGTAGCGCATTAAACAAAGGAATGGATTTTGAAGACTTCTCTCCTTTGGTAGATGATATTTTGGCCTTGCTAAAAAATCAGGAAGCGATTCAACTAGCGCATCAACGCGACCTGTTAACCAGCGTACAAAATGCAGGAAAACAGTTACAACAAACGAAAGGCCTGCCTGACGAAACCCGCAGAACGCTGCGTCATTTATTAGATAACCAACTTGACGATATACAATCGGTGCATGGGTTTATCCCAATATTAAACCAATTGATCACCTTTTATCATCAAGCTTTAATTGCTAAAAGCAATAATACCTTTGAACCACCCAATCTAAGTGTACTCACTGAAAAGCTGTTTAAATTAGTTAGTGAGCTCGTGCTAGAAGAAGAAGCCAACGAATCACTGTATTTAATAAAAAAACGCATTGCTAAAAATAAAGCCGTTGACCAGTTACTTGATGCCGCAATAGATGTGATTACTTTAATTGTTAAAAGTATTCACGTTGAACGTGAATCAGCGCAAAGCTTTTTAGCTTCATTAAACCAAACACTTGAAGAGCTGCATCGCTCATTGGTATCAACCAGTGAACACTCTGAATCAATGAATGTTGAATTTGACTCAATAAATCAACGCATTGGTGAAAAGCTAGAAAGTTTAAATACACAAACAAAAAATGCGACCTCAATCACAGCGTTAAAGCAGCTAGTTGAAAACGAGTTACGCTCACTCAGTGCAGATATTTTAGAAAAAGAGCAACTCGAACAAAAAGATCGCAGAATTTTAGTTGCCAGCTTTACGCAAATAAATGAAAGAATTAATAGCTTAGAAAACAAAGTCAGTAACTATAAAAAACGTTTAAATGAGCAACGATTTAAAAGCTTACTCGACAGCCTGACAAAACTGCCTAATCGCGCGGCATTTGATGAGCGTTACAACCACGAAATTAATTTATTTAACGAACAACCGTCAGACATAACGCTAGTTGTTATAGACGTCGACCATTTTAAATCAATCAACGATCGATTTGGCCATACCGCGGGTGATATTACTTTACAAGTTATTGCTAAAGCGCTGCAAAAGTCGATTAGGCAATCAGACTTTATTGCACGCTATGGCGGCGAAGAGTTTGTGCTATTAATGCCACGCACTTCACTTGAAAACGCGACAGCGCACCTCAATAAATTAAGACAGTCTATTAAAAAGATACCGTTTAAATTTAAAGACAAACAAATTGAAATTACTGTTTCGCTAGGCGCAACCCAATTTAAAGAGGGTGATACCCCTCTAAAAGCATTTGATAGAGCCGATCAAGCTTTATACGATGCTAAAAATTCAGGCCGGGATCGTCTGTGCATTAGTAAATAGTGTTATGCATTTCTACCTTTGAGTACAAGGCATAATTACGCAGTAAATTTACCCAAGAAGTATCAAGGAGAATGCCGATGCTAATACAGTTAAACCCAACAGGGGTATTAGATTTATTATCGCAGCTAGAAGTAGACCTACTAGAACAGTCATCAACAAGCGAACGCTACAGGTTATTCAGAAATTGTGTTTTAGCTGTGCTTAATGTAGGCAGCCATACCGATGTAAGTAACGATATATACGAAAAACATAAAGACTTTGATATTCGTTTAGTAAGCCGTGAACGCGGTATTAAAATTGAATTAGAGAACCCGCCGCAAACGGCCTTCGTTGACGGCCACATAGTCACCGGCATACATGAGCACATATTTTCGGTTATTCGCGATATCTTATTTATTTGCCAAAAGTATGAAAAAAATCTCCAAGAAACTAAAGCCATTACCCACATGGTTTTTGACATGCTTAGAAATGCCGACGCTCTTAAAGTAAATAGTGAACCTAACATGATTGTATGTTGGGGCGGCCACTCTATTAACGAAATAGAATATAAATACACTAAACAAGTAGGTTACGAATTAGGCTTACGCGGGTTAAATATTTGTACTGGCTGTGGGCCTGGTGCAATGAAAGGCCCGATGAAAGGCGCCACTATTGGTCATGCCAAACAACGTATAACTAACAACCGTTATTTAGGTTTAACTGAGCCCAGCATTATTGCAGCTGAGCCACCTAACCCGATTGTGAATGAACTGGTTATTTTACCCGATATTGAAAAGCGACTTGAGGCCTTTGTTCGCACCGCTCATGCCATTATTATTTTTCCTGGTGGTGCAGGCACAGCTGAAGAACTATTGTATCTATTAGGCATTTTGTTGCACCCTGAAAACGAAAAGCAATGTTTACCTGTTATTCTTACCGGTCCAAAACAAAGTGAAGCTTACTTTGAGGAGCTGTGTCAATTCATTCAAATGACTTTAGGCGATGCAGCCCTAGATAAATTTGAAGTGATTATTGATGATCCTCAATTAGTAAGCCAAAAGTTAAAGTCGGCAATGAATGGTGTACGCGAATACCGTAAAAGCCAAGGGGATGCATATTACTTTAACTGGACCTTGAAAATAGACAGTGATTTTCAGCAACCTTTTTACCCCTCTCATGAGGCCATGGCGTCGCTTGATTTACACCTTGATCAACCCAAACAACAGTTAGCGGCTAATTTACGCCGTGCGTTTTCGGGAATAGTGGCGGGAAATGTAAAAGAAGAAGGTTTAAATGCGATTAAAAAAGACGGCCCATATGTCCTCAGTGGCGAGCCTGATTTAATGAAAGCAATGGACACACTTTTACAAGCGTTTGTAGAACAAGGTAGAATGAAGCTCCCTGGCAGTAAGTATATTCCTTGTTATACAATAAAAGCGTGAGTTTATAATTGAATCCCCATTTACTTCTTATTGATGCGCTTAATTTAATTAGGCGCATCTATGCTGTTGATGCTAACCAAACGCATCACAGCGACGAACATATGTTAAAAGCATGCTGCGCTCGAGTAGCACATGCCTGCAAAAAACTCATAACAACCACTAATGCAACCCATGCAATTGCTGTATTTGATGGCGATAAAAGTTGGCGCTATCACTTTTACAAAGATTACAAACATTCGCGCGCCCCGATGCCACAAACGTTAAAAGAAGCCTTGCCACATTTTAAAGCGGCCATTGAAGAAACCGGCATTGTGGTATTTGAGCCGACTAACGATGAAGCCGATGATATTATTGCAACATTAGCCCATAAAGCCGCCAACAATCAGATAAATAACACTATTGTCTCTACCGATAAAGGGTTTTTACCGCATTTAAATGAGCAAATTGAAGTTTATGATTACTTTAAAAAACAACAGCTCACACAGCAGCATATCCAAGAACGTTTTGGCGTGGCACAACACAAACTCATAGACTTTTGGGCCCTGGCAGGAGACAAAACCAATGACATTCCAGGTGTTAAAGGCATTGGTGTTAAATCGGCACAACAATTGGTGAATCAGTACAACACTCTCGAAGAGGCATTAAGCGATGAATCATTAAGTGCGCGCTTACAAAAAAAGCTTGCTGATGATATGGATATGTTTGTTATTTCTAAACAACTGGTGAGTTTGCGTACTGATATCCACTTAGGCTTTAGTTTAAAGCAGTTAAGGCTTAATTAGTCGCAAGTTAATGGCACTGAACGATCGCAATACGTATACTAGTAATAGTTATATTGGTCTGGGTAGGCAATGTTTAAAAAGTTTTTTAGGTATTTGATATTGGGATTAGGTTTATATGCACTGATAGCCACGTCGGTTATTATGTTTTATAAAGACGATCCACAAGCAATGATTTGGCAAGACCGCGAAGCATTCAATAAACGCTATATTGAAAAACTGCGCTTAGAAGATGCTTTTACGCTAAATGCTGTGCTTGAATATTTAGGCAGCCCAGATTTAACCTACGCGAAGCGCGATGGTGAACAGGTGTGGCAAGTTATATTTTATCGTACACAACATAAAACCTCGGATGGCATTACCACCATGGATGAATGTACCGGGTTATTATTTAAAAACGGCCAACTAATAATGTGGGGCCCAAGTGCTTATGAAAAATACCTTGAGCAAAATGATGGAACAATTTAATGGAAGCACCACTGTCGGGTAACCTAAAAAAGCTACTCGAAAGCACACAGTTGCTTTTAGGTTCACATAATAATAAAAACCAGTGGCATACTTTTTACCCGATTGTTTGTAAACTTGCAGAACAATACGCAGCGTTATATAAACAAAACCCAGCGGCGTTACAAGCTCAGCTCAATTTGTATAAAACACACTATAGCTTTGCAACCAATTTAGTGGTTAATCAATGTGTTTTAACCTGTGCATTAAGTGCTAGCCAAAATTACGATAAACACTTAACAGAGCTTTATATCAGTGCCTCATTGGTGGAACACCTTTGTGTTGCTAATCAGTTGAATAAACTAGCCCAACAGCAAACATTTACTAATACCGACACTAAAATGTGGCAGTTACGCCATAAACTCGCTGCCAAAGTGATATTGACATCACAACAACCAGCACATCAAATTGCCCATATTTTAGCTAAACTAGCCAAATACAAACACGCATTATTAAACACGCCTAAAGTCATGCTTTATGACGGAGCCAGTGTATTGGTTGCTTTGGCAAATATTTTGGCGCTTAACGTAACCTGCAACGCAAAACAGCAGCATATTAGTTTTTATAAAGCCATAGCTGATTTGTACATAAGAACCCCCAACTCATTCGCACAGAAGCTACTAAAAGACTTAGTAGCACACGTTGGACAATATGTACCAGGTAGCCAAGTGGTTTATGCTGACCAAACAATGATTTATTTGGCTACAGATTCGGCAGGCCGTCATATTATCGTTAATAATGCCAATACAAAAATGGCCTGGTATCGAATAAAAGCATCATTAGAGGATGGCTTAAAGGCATGGCCGTGTAATGACGATCGCTTGTTTTTAAAAGTTTGGGACAGTGAATACCTGCATATTGTTCATAAGAGTGACGACACACAGTCCTCTTTGTACGAATTAGTTAAACAAATAAAAAACCAACAAGAGTACAATTACAAAGCATTAAATACATTACTTACCCCTTATCCTAATGTTATAAAATCAGTGTGCCATGCAGTAAAACAGTATAATAAAGAGCTGCAACCGGCAAAAGATTTAAGGCATAGCTTGTCTATGGTAGGTTACGATAAGGCCCCTGCGATTATTCAAGGCATGGTTTTTGAGCAGTTGGTAAATAGTATTGCCCATCCTTTACATACATTTTTGTGTACCCGCATGGGTTGTTTAGTCAACATTGTAGAGCTGTTAGTAAAACACGATAAAAATTTGCAAAGTGAACGCATTAGTTTGAGCCTATATGCCTATTTATATTATCTATTAATTAATTACAGCCCAGAAGTTTCTAGAAAAATCACCTTAGACCAAACACCGAATAAATCCTTAGATACGCCAATATGCACATTTTTTGGCATAAACAATGTTGATACCCCTCATTTAACTAATGAGCTTAATGAATTACTTAGTAGCGACCCCTGGGCAATAGCGTTATTAAAAGCTGAAACATTGCCTAAAAAGCAGCTCGATGATAGCGCTAAGTTGTGGGCAGCTTTGAAAGTTGTAGCCCAGCGCGCACTTAAACCTGACCAACCATTAACAGCATGGCAACAGCAGATATTAAATCAACAACTCACCCGCCATGGCTGGAAAAGTGAGGTCATTTTTTATCAATCCCTGCAGCAATTAGGTCTGCATAATAGTATTTAGCTGGCTTATTATCACTATAAATTAAAGTTATACCCTGTATTTGCAGTATAAACTGGCAAAATGTTCAATAAATTGGTATAAATGCCGGCTTAAATTTAGCACCCCTGTCATATAAGTAGTCTAAACTCTGTGAGTATTTTTTATTTATGTGTGTATCCAAATCTTTAAAGGAAAAGTTCATGGCCAAACAAACCATAACAGTGATCAAAGGCGACGGCATCGGCCCAAGCATTATCGACTCAGCACTTGAAATACTAAAAGCCGCAGGATGCGATTTTGATTATGAATTTGTTGACGCTGGCCTCGCTGCGCTTGAAAAAACGGGCGAATTGCTTCCACAAGAAACAATTGACACGATTGCTAAAAATAAAATCACTTTAAAAGGTCCATTAACGACCCCTGTAGGCGAAGGCTTTACATCAATCAATGTAACACTTCGTAAGCAGTTTGGTTTATACGCTAATGTTCGTCCTGTGAAGTCGTTCGCAGGTACTAAAGCACGTTACGATGACATTGATATTATTACTGTTCGTGAAAATACCCAAGGTATGTATTCAGGTGCAGGTCAAGTAGTGAGTGCTGATGGCAACGAAGCTGAGGCAATGTCTGTGATCACCCGTGAAGGCGCTGAAAAAATCGTTACTTTTGCATACGAGCTAGCTGTACGCGAAGGCCGTAAAAAAGTAACCGCTGTTCATAAAGCAAATATTTTAAAATCAACATCGGGTTTGTTCTTAAAAGTTGCTCGTGAAGTGGCTGAACGTTACCCTGAGATTGAATCAACTGAAATGATTGTTGATGCAACCTGTATGAAACTAGTAATGACACCGGAAGAGTTTGACGTAATTGTAACGACTAACCTATTCGGCGATATTTTATCTGATTTATGTGCTGGTTTAGTTGGTGGTTTAGGCATGGCGCCTGGTGCTAACATTGGTGAAGATGCGGCTATCTTTGAAGCTGTTCACGGTAGCGCACCTGATATTGCAGGTAAAAACCTAGCAAACCCTACGTCAGTTATTTTAGCGTCTATTCAAATGCTAGAGCATTTAAATATGGGCGATACGGCAGAGCGCATTCGTAGCGCAGTGGCTGATGTAATTAAATCAGGCGACCGTACTACTCGCGATTTAGGCGGCAGCCATGGTACAACTGACTTCACTCAGTCGGTAATCGACCGTCTGTAACAGTATAATTGAATTATAAAGCCAACATCTGTTGGCTTTTTTTATGCCTGCTCAAAACCGCTTGTATCACTTTAATGTAATTAATGTGTATTTAAGCTCCCTACTCCTTAAAATTAAAAATGCATAATTTCTGCTTTTAATGTGAGAATACTTTACATCAATTAGAATTTAAGATTAAAAAAGATATAAAAATGAATTTTTAATCCAAAAACGTTAGTTTTGGGTTGACATGAGCGCGCAAAAGCCTTAAAAATAACCACATACAAAAATTGTAATTTAAACAGCATTTTATTTTAAAGAGCAAAACATCATGAACACACAATTTCGTCTTTTAGTCTTACTCGTACTGGTCTTAGTGATAAGCCCAGCGGGGATGTATTAAAAGGTGAAATATGCTTTTTAAAACCCTCGCACTACGCGGGGGTTTTTTTTTGCATAAATCAGTCAACAGAGGAATGAGGATGAGTAAACAAGAATATAATGGCTCTGAATTGGTTGTTAAGTCATTAAAAGAGTTAAACGTTAAGTATATATTCGGTTACCCCGGTGGCTCAGTATTAGACTTATATGATGCGCTATTTCAGCAAGATGATATTGAACATATTTTAGTCCGTCACGAACAGGCCGCCACACACATGGCCGATGGTTACGCAAGAGCAACCGGTGAAGTCGGTGTTGTACTTGCCACTTCTGGACCAGGGGCAACAAACTGTGTAACAGGCATAGCAACTGCGTATATGGATTCTATTCCGATGGTGGTGTTATCAGGTCAAGTGCCAACCAACTTAATTGGCGATGACGCGTTTCAAGAAACGGATATTGTTGGCTGCTCTCGTCCGATTGTAAAGCATAGCTTTAATTGTAGAAGCGCTAGTGAAATTCCCAATATTCTTGCTAAAGCCTTTTATATTGCCAGCTCAGGTCGCCCAGGCCCAGTTGTCGTTGAACTTCCTAAAGACATGCTTAACCCTGAGCTAACCTTTGCTTACAACTTTCCAGCGGCAACAGAACTCAGAACCTACAACCCTAATACCAAGGGTCACTCTAAACAAATTCGTAAGGCCGTTACTGCTATTTTAGAAGCGAAAAAGCTGGTTATTTATTCTGGTGGCGGAATTGTGCTTTCAAATACATCAGAACAACTAACCCATTTAGTCGAATCGCTTAATGCCCCTATTACCAATACCCTAATGGGACTAGGTGGTATATCAGGCATTCACCCTAACTTTATTGGTATGTTGGGTATGCACGGTACATTAGAAGCAAATAAAGCCATGGCCAATGCTGATGTTATTTTAGCCCTTGGCGCACGATTCGATGATCGAGTTACCAATAACGTACAAAAGTTTTGCCCTAATGCCACTATCGTGCATGTAGATGTCGATCCGACTTCAATTTCCAAAACCATAAAAGCACATATTCCGGTTGTTGGCTGTTTAGCCACGGTACTTGAACAGTTACAAACTGCTATAGATAAAAGCCCAATAAAAATAGACCGCAGTGCACAAGAAGATTGGTGGCGACAGGTGATCAGTTGGCGCGAACAAAAATGCTTAAACTACAATACCGATGGCGATAAAATTAAACCTCAAGCAGTTATAGAGGCTATTTATAAAGCGACTAATGGTGATGCTTATGTCAGTTCAGATGTGGGCCAACACCAAATGTTTGCAGCGCAGTATTATCCATTTAAGCACCCTCGTCAGTGGATCAACTCAGGTGGCTTAGGCACCATGGGCTTTGGCTTACCAGCAGCTATGGGGGTTAAGCTCGCCTTTCCGGATAAAGAGTCTTTATGTGTGACTGGCGACGGCTCTATTCAAATGAACATTCAAGAGCTTTCTACCTGTTTACAATACAACTTAGCGGTAAAAGTGATCTCGTTAAATAACCGTTCACTAGGTATGGTTAGACAATGGCAAGATATGATTTATGGCGGCAGACACTCCTCTTCCTATATGGAATCACTTCCTGACTTTGTAAAACTTGTAGAAAGCTACGGCCATGTAGGAATACGAGTCAATACACTGGATGAATTACAGCCGGCAATAGACAAAGCCATGTCGATAACCGATAGATTAGTGTTTTTAGATATTTTAGTAGACGAAAAAGAACATGTTTACCCGATGCAAATTAAGCACGGTGGCATAGATGAGATGTGGTTAAGAAAAGGAGTAAAGGCATAATGCGTCGTATATTATCTATATTATTAGAAAATGAACCCGGTGCGTTATCACGTATAGTGGGGCTTTTTTCTCAACGAGCTTACAATATTGATAGTTTAACTGTTGGAACCACTGATGATGAGTCACTCTCGCGTATTACTGTCACCACTAAAGGCGATGATAGAATTGTTGAGCAAATCACCAAACAGGTAAATAAACTGGTCGATGTACTTAAGGTGATTGATTTAACCGAAATGAGCCACATAGAGCGCGAACTGTTACTAGTAAAAGTATTTGCTCAAGATGAAGCTACGCGAGCTGCTGTAACGCGGGTTGTGGATGTATTTCAGGGCGCTATTTTAGGTATGGGGCGTCAAAGTTACAGCCTACAGTTGGTAAGCAGCACCGATAAAATAGAGTCGTTTTTAGATACCTTACGTCATGAAACAGACATTATAGAAGTGGTTCGCTCTGGCGCGGTTGGCATTGGTCGCGGAGATAAGGCGCTTAAAGCTAAATAAGCGTTAAATTTACGGCAAAAAAAAAAGGGCTTAATAGCCCTTTTATTATTTTTATAAACCTAAACCTTATAGGTTTACTTGGTCTTTAAGACCTTTACCTGGTTTAAAGCTTGGAATAGTCGCTGCTGAAATTTGGATTTCTGCACCTGTTTGTGGGTTACGACCTGTGCGAGCAGCACGTTCTTTAACTGAAAAAGTACCAAAACCAACTAATGCAACAGAGTTGCCTTCTTTTAGTGAAGAAGTTACAGCGCCTGTGAATGCATCAAGTGCACGTGTAGCGGCTGCTTTAGAGATTTCTGCGTCAGTAGAGATTTTTTCAACTAGTTGAGCTTTGTTCATTATTAGATTCCTATTCGTTATTATTTTGCCTTCGCAAATCCTATCTTTATGCATTTTCGAAGAGTTAGCAACAGCAAATTACGTTTTTTATCTAAAATACTAAAAAATTAGTAAAATTATAATAATTCACTGTAAAATACAGCGAGTTGGGTTAACAAAAACTTAATTTAAGCACAAATATAGTGCAGCTATGCACTGTGATGAGTCGCTATATTTTTTCTATTACTAAGGTCACTTCCCCGACCTCAACGCCAAACTTAACAATAGATGTGCGGTTTATCAAGCGCGTGTTGGTGACTAAATACATCCAATCATCAAAGTTAACTTCAAAAGTGCTGCCATCGTAAGGAATTTCTACATTGTAGTTCCAATGAAAAACACTGCCTTCACTTTTGCCTGTGGCCGTGCCTAAAACATCAGAAGCAGTACCGGTTAACGTGTTGTCGTCGTTTAAGGTTATTTTCCAAATACGTTTTTGGGTTTCGCCGTCATCATAAACGAAGTCTTCCTCAATAACGCCTTGGTTGCCATCCCACGTAGCGCTCAAGTCTACAACAAGCTTTCGGGTTAATTCGCCTTTAAAGTCTTGTACAACACCGTAGGCTTTTAAATCGCCGCTAAAAAAAGTCTTAAAATCGAAATTAGGTTCTGAGCCTTTGTAATGCTCTACACTCGGCGCTGAACAACTTGCAATAAAGAAGCTTACTACCAGCAGCAAAGTTACTTTGATACGTTTTAGATTAATCATATTAAATCCCTAAAAGTTGATTTCTAATCGATGGTTCTGAGGTGTTCTCACTTAGCCAAATAGCTAAGAAGTCATCTGCAAAAGTGGTGTCTTCTATGCGGCCTATTTCATTGTCATTGTGAAAGAAAATACTGTGTCCTTGCTGATCGGTCAGTAAGGTTAACGATTCACCCTTTTTAATGTCTGGCCATATGGCTAATAATTTATCTGCATAGCGAGCTGATAATTGTGATTTACCTAAATGTTGCCATTGCTCTTTAGTGGCTTTTACAATGTCTTTAGCATCAAAGTCGCGCAGGTAAGTTAAAGTAAATTTAACCGGCGTTTGCTTGGGACTATAAGATCCAGAGGGAGTAAAAAGCGTTGCATCATAAACATCCCAAAAAAGGTATTCCATACGTGCCTCGCCCACTTTGTTAAACTGGGTATCAGCATAAGCAGCATGGTTAAACAGGGCATAAATTAGTACTAAATTTAAAAGCGTTTTCATAATCAGCTCCAAGCAGTAAATACAATTGTTTTATTGCTTAATAAACGCGCCAATTTTACCGTTAATAAATAAAATAACGCTAAACGTTGCAGCCCATAAAGCACCGTATAAAGGCCAAAATTGCCATAGCGGCAAGCCGAGTTCTAACACGTCGAATCGCGCCCCCGCCCAGTAACTTCCTGGTGCAAACGCTAAACATACAATAAACGCTTGCCAAGGTTTGAGGGTTGTTAAAAACGACATTGAGGTGTTAATACATAGCAATAAAGCAGCCCATAAAAACACTAACCAAAGCGGAAATGGCGCTACTTTAAATTCAATCAGACCGAACTTAACCGCGATAAATTCACTTAGTAAGGCTAGTGGTAAGCACTTTAGAAGCAAAAAAGCATCCTGTTTTTTTTGCGCTGACAAATAAAACATTAATGCAATGACTACTGTTGAATAGACAATTGAATGCTGTTCAAGCAGTAGGCATAAAAACCACACTACTTGAAACAGTACAAAATTAATAAGCGAGTGCAATCTCATCATTACTACTCGTAAAACGGGGTTTGCGTGCCATTAAATGCACGGTACTTGTTGCGCGAGTTCTAAATGCGCCCTCGCAATAAGCAAAGTAAAATAGCCATAAACGATAAAATCGCTCATCAAATTTATTACTATCGAGGTTTGGCCAACTTGCAATGAAACGATCTCGCCAATCAGCAAGGGTTCTTGCGTAGTGAGCACCAATATCGCTAACTGTGTGGATATTCATATCGGTATGATTTTTTATTTGCTCACTCATTTCGTTGAGCGAAGGCAAACACCCACCAGGGAAAATATATTGCTGAATAAAGTCAGAATTTTTTAAATAATGCTGGTAACGCTGGTCGCTAATTGTAATTGCTTGAATAAGCATAGCACCGTCGTCTTTTAATAGCTGACCGCACTGAGTGAAAAAACTAGGCAAGTACTCATGACCAACCGCTTCTATCATCTCAATTGATACTAGCTTATCGTATTTACCGGTTAGTAAACGGTAATCTTGTTTGAGTAAAGTTATTTTGTTTTCAAGCCCAAGCTCTTTAATTTTATTTGCAACATAATCGTGCTGTTCATCAGAGATGGTAGTGGTTGTTACATGGCAGTCGTAGTGAGTAGCCGCATAAATCGCAAATGCTCCCCAACCTGTACCAATTTCAATGACGGTGTCGCCTTGTTGTAACTCGACTTGTTCACAAATACGCTGTAGTTTGTATTGCTGTGCTTGCTCAAGGGTGGCGTCTTTACTTGGGTATACGGCACTTGAATAAAGCATTTCTTTGCTTAAAAAAGACTCGTATAAGTCATTGCCTAAGTCGTAGTGTGCAACAATATTCTTTTTAGAGCCCGAGTGAGAGTTTTTATTTTTAATGTGGTTTATACGATGAGCAATGTTACTAAAAAAAGCGAATTTCTTTTCAAATGCGTCTAGTTGGTCTTGGTTAATTGCAAAAATTTCTATCAACCGAGTTAAGTTATCACACTGCCACTGCCCTAATATGTAAGATTCTCCCGCGCCAATACTTCCCGAGAGCGCAAATGCTTTATACATAGCAGTATCATTAACGGTTACCGTTACTTTAAGCTCTGATGACGTATCGCCAAATACAGACTGCTGATTATTGTCTACAAGCACTATTTGGCCTGTTTCAATAGACGAGAACGCTTTGAATACTAACTTCTTGTATAAGTTAGTAAACCAACTTGTGCGTTCTTGAACGCGTAAGCTCGATACCTTTTCCATACACTTACCTATATTATTGTTATTACTTGTTAAACAACATAAATTAATAAAAAATTATGATCTACCTGAATGACCTAAAAATGGGACTTTTTTTACAAACAGTTTAAATGCCTGATAGTAAATACCTTTGAAAATAGACCATGTCATTGCTGGAAAACGCTTAAGCAATTTACTCATTTGTGCTGTGCAGAGTGTTTGACGCTGTAACCTTAGTGATGCGTCAAAAAGTAATTCGTCATCGCGCTTATTTTCTATACGTATCAGTATATTGTCTTGCTTTTGTCGAACAGTCCAATGGTAGTTCATATCTAAGTTCATGAAAGGTGATACGGAAAAAACTTTCTTAAAGTTCACTTTTTTTTGTAGTGGAACCAAGTAGTAATGTCGTTCATTCCATGGGGTATTACTCACCTCAGCGACCATGTAGCTAAATTGATTATCATCATGGCCAAAAAAATAAAAATTAACGGGGCTAAAGTAAATACCCAAGCAGCGTAACTGCCCTAACATATAAACATGACTGAACTTTTCTGTAACCCCTAGCGCAGCTAACTGAGCGTGAGCACGCTCTACAATGGGGTTATTGTCAGTATTCGGCAATCCTTTCAAATAATCAGACTGTTTAAATTTTAAAGCCTTAAATCCTGTGGTACCAAGTTGTTTATGTACCCCGTTAAGTGCTTCGATGTTATTTAAGTCAACCCACATCATATAAAGCGGGTAATTAAACGCGTGGTGTTTAACAGCAAAACGGCGATGTTTAACATCGCCTAAATACACTGCATTAGTCAAACTCTACTCCAAGTTGCTTGGCCACATCAACGGCGCTGCGCACACCATCCTCATGAAAACCGTTGTACCAATACGCTCCGCAAAAGTACGTGTTATTTTGTCCATCAACGGTATGTTTTTGCTGTTGGGCGGCAATAGACTCTTGGTTAAATACAGGATGATGATAGGTAAATTCACGTAAAATTTTACTCTGATTAATACCTTCTAAGTGGTTCAAGGTAACGCAGAACTGTGTATCTGATTTGATCCCTTGAAGTATATTCATTTGATACGTAACCACCGCCGCTTTATCGGTATTATTATTAAGCAAATAATTCCAACTTGCCCATGCGGCTTTTCTATCCGGTAATAATGATTCATCAGTGTGAAGTACTACTGAATTTTCTGTGTACGGGATAGCACCCAAAACAGTGGTTTCTTGCTCACAAGGATCGCCAAGCAAAGCTAAAGCTTGATCAGAGTGACAGGCAAAAATGACTTTATCAAACTGTGCTTGCTGATCATCTGCAAAGGTAATTGTTACGCCTTCTGCGTTTCTAGTGACAGACTTAATGTGACTGTTAAGTTTTATATTGTCGGCAAAACCGGCAATTAAAGGCTTAATGTATTCTCGCGAGCCACCGGGAATAACGTACCATTGAGGTCTATTGGCAATGTCTAGCAAACCATGGTTGAAGAAAAACTTTACAAAAAACTCAACCCCTACATTTTCCATTTCTTTAATGCTAGTAGACCAAATGGCAGCACCCATAGGTAAAATGTAGTGGTATTTAAAGAAATCATTAAAACGATGTTGTTGTAATAATTGACCTAGTGATTGCTCTGTGTAGTGACCTTTTGCGTGCAAAGCCTTACATAACTTATTAAAACGCACGATGTCATACAATAAACGCCAAAATTTAGGTCTAACTATATTTCTGCGCTGAGCAAATAAACTACTAAATGTATGCCCATTGTATTCAAAGCCGGTTGCTTCGTTATGCACACTAAAACTCATTTGTGTCGGTTTACGTTTTACACCAATGCGTTCAAGCAACTTTTCAAAATAAGGGTACGTTCTATCATTAAATACAATAAACCCCGTATCTACCGCGTAATTAATACCGCTGTGCTCTACATCTACAGTTGCGGTGTGACCACCAATATAATCATTTTTTTCAAATAATGTGACATCGTAATGCTTGTGCAGTAAATGCCCGCAGGTTAAACCTGATACGCCAGTCCCAATTATTGCTATTTTTTTCAACGGGTTAATCCTTTTGCAATTTTAAGCCAAAGCGAAAGTGGCAATATTCGCAATGCTTTAAGTATAAGTGTAAAACGATAGGGGAAATGAACTTCTTTGCGGCGTTTAGCGACGCCTTTTATTATATAGTCAGCCGCTTTTTCGGCTGTAACAGCCATCGGCATAGGGAAATCATTTTTATCAGTTAAAGGGGTTTTTACAAAACCAGGGTGTACTAATGTCACATCAACATCGGTTAAATCTATCGCTAGGCTCTTAGCTAAATAACTAACGCCTGCCTTTGATGCACCGTAGGCTTCTGAACGTGGTAATGGTAAATAAGTAACACTTGAACTAACCATTACTAATTGCCCGCCAGAGACTATTTTTGGTAAAAGCGCCTCTAAGCAGTAACCCATTGATAACAAGTTAACGTTAATAACGCGCTCAAATAAGGCGCTATCAAAATTACGTGCATCGTCAACATACTCGCAGTTGCCAGCATTAAGAATTACGCGGTCAAATTGTGGGTAGCCGAGAGTGGCAGCTTTTATATCTTGTAAATTAGTGGCGTCAAATTGGCAGGTTTCTATGTTGTTGTGTTTACCTAGTTCAGCAAGTTTTTGCGTATTACGCCCGCAGGCAATCACTGTTTCACCCTGCTCGGCATACTTAATAGCAAGTTGTTCACCAATACCCGACGTTGCACCTGTAATAAGGGTAATCATAGTTAACCAGCCCTTTTATCAATAAAATTAATGATATTACCTAGTAATGGGATATGCTTGTATAACAGCTCACCAGCATTAAAGTAATCTCGATGTTTTACAATCTTGTCGCCTTCAAATACCAACTTGCTGTGCCCTTGCACTGTGATGGTTTTACCGGCATTCAGTTTTGGGTGAGAGTAATACATTGTCCAATACACAAATGCGTTATTATCGTTGGTAAATGAATCGGTTATGTCAAATCGACAATCCTTAACATTACTGTATAAACCACAAAAATAACGCCTTAAATCTTCTAGACCATTAATTTCGTGCAGCGGATCTATAAATTGTATATTTTTTGCATAAATTTCGGTTAATAACTCAAGGTTATTTTTATCAAGCTTTTGATATATTTCTACAAATTTATCGACTGATAATTGGTTATCCATATCACACCTTAAATGCATCTAAAGCCCTAGCTCGTGCTGCTTTATGATCAACAATTGCCGGCCAGTAACAGTGTTCACTTTGCCCCGTTGCTGCTAAATAGGTATGAGGAAAATGAATGTGTTTATCTGGGACTTTTTCTAATTCAGGCAGATATTTACGAATAAATTGACCACTTGGATCAAAGCGTTCACTTTGAGTAATAGGGTTAAACACTCTAAAATAAGGCTGTGCATCACAGCCTGTACTTGCCGCCCATTGCCAGCCGCCATTATTCGAGGCTAAATCACCATCAATAAGGTGCTGCATAAAAAACTGCTCGCCCTTACGCCAGTCGATTAAAAGATGTTTAGTTAAGAAACTTGCCACTACCATTCGCAAACGGTTGTGCATCCAACCAGTTTGCAATAGCTGTTGCATGGCAGCATCAACAAGTGGATAGCCAGTGCGGCCTTCACACCAAAGCTTAAACTCAGCCTCATTATCACGCCAAACAACACTATCGTACTTTTCGTTGAAATTAGCACCGCGCGATAATTTAGGAAATTCGGCAATGAGGTGTTTATAAAATTCACGCCAAATCAGCTCGTTCACCCACGTAAAGGTTTTACTTTTTGAGGTAGTCAAAATATCTGGATACTGCTGTTGTATGTTGACCATTAACTGCTTACTGCTAACAACCCCTAATGCTAAATATGGGCTTAAACCCGATGTTCCTTTTACACTAGGTATATCGCGTACATCATCATAACTTGCTAATTTATCATGGATAAAATTATCGACCACACTCGCTAAGGTGTCGTCATCAACCGGCCATTTCTTTGAACTGTCATCACTGCTGAGTAATTCACACGATTCAATATCAATAGGGTTTGAAGATAATGGCCACGACACCAAGCTAAAGTGAGTATCTTGATACTGTTTTAACCACGCCCGCTTAAAAGGCGTAAACACTTTATACATTTCATTGTTTTGAGTGCGTACACTGCCAACAGGTGCAATGATGTCACCTTCGTATAAAGTAAATGTTATTTGCTGTTGATCGCATTGCGCTTGAATCGCTTTATCTCTATTAAACTCATTAAGCTCATATTCTTTATTGGCTATTATGTGTTTAATCTCATACTGCTGACAAAAATCGAGAAGCTTAGTTTGGCAGTCTGTGAAATAAGGAGCCTCTATCACGTGTAAATTAATGCCATACTCAGCTAATTTTTCACGTATGTAACTGACTCTGCGTTTTAGTAAATCAATTTGAATTGGGGCAGTGTTATGCTGTGCCCATTGTTTTTCGCACACAAAAAAAATGGTGTGTTTAGCACCATTATTTAACGCTTCAATAAGCGCTTCGTTTGAAAAAAGGCGCAAATCACGCCTAAACCAAAATAGTGTATTCATTACAAACCGTAACGTAACTTTAATTCATTAGGATAAGGGTTAAAGTATATTTGCTTGCTTAAATATTCATTAGGATGAACCTTTAAATGATGCTTAAGTAAGGTTAGTGGTACATAAAGCGGTACCAACCCTTGGCGATATTCGTCTATTGCATCTCGCATTTCTTCTTTTTCGATTTTCGATAAATCTCTTTTGAAGTAACCTTGCAAGTGCATTAAAGTATTTGAATTGTTTTTTCTTGACGCAGGACGTTTCAACGCGGTCATTAAACCGAGAATATACTCATCGGCTAATGCGTTTATATCATCACCTAAATAAGTACCAAGCAAGTGGCCTAAGTCACGGTAAGCTTGATAGTTATGAGCCATCAACAAGTATTTGTATTGCGCGTGAAACTGAGTTAACCGATGAACTGTAATGGGATCTTTCACCAACTGCTGCCAGTTATATAATGTATAAACACGCATAACAAAATTTTCGCGTAAATGAACGTCGTTCAAGCGACCGTTTTCTTCACAGGGCAGTAATGGGTTGTGTTTCATGATTTGTTCTGCAAAAAAACCAATCCCTTCAGAGGTGTTACCGGTTCCTGCTTCATTGTAAATTTTAACGCGCTCCATGCCGCAACTCGGGCTTTTAGCACAAAAAACAAACCCACTTAAATGACCAGCTTGCTCTGTGGCTATTTTTTTGCCGTATTCTGTTAGCTGAGGGCCAACATCACCTGTACCATCTGGACGACACACTTTAATAGTATCAGCAGTTCTTACTTGACGAATTGTCGGGCGCGGTATAGGTAAGCCAACCGCAACCTCAGGACAATACATTTTATATTCAACATGTTTTGCCAGCTCTTCCATACAAAAGTTAGATTTTTTGTGGCCGCTGTCAAATCTTACCTTTTCGCCTGCTAAGCAGGCGCTAATACCTATTTTTATTGTATCTGTTTGCATAGATTCTCTTAATAAATCAAGCTGCCAATTGGATTAAGCAACTTGCTAAGTCCTTTATTGAAATGTAGCGCACTACTGACTACAGTAAAGCACAAACATCCCTCTTTTGTTAAAGGAGTATGTTGATGACGGCCATCTTGCCAAATAAAATCACCTGGTACATAACTGCCTTCTTCATCTGTAAATTCGCCATCAAGAAGTAGCGTAACTTCAAAACCTGTATGTGTATGCTCAGGAATTTCACCGCCTGCGTCTATGTGCAATAAACTCGAGCGCAAATGCCCATCGTCAAGCGCTATACGTGAACGAGCAAGCTTACCTACTTGTGTAAATTTGCTATGAGAAATACGTGTTAATGCTCTTGGTAAGCTGTAATTATAGTCATTCACTTCAATAGTGACAGGTTCAACGGCATAAACTTCATCAATCGAATCGTCTGACGTGATTAATTCAAGCAACCCTGAGTCCGCTATATCGTCGCTTTGCTCATCGTTATTAACATTCATGTTGTCACTAAACACTGCTTTTGCATTACTTGCCTCGAGTTTTTCAACCTCAGCTTGGCATATTGGGCACATATCTACATGAATAGATACGGCTAAGCTTAGTGATGCGGGAAGTGTTGCTGCACAGTATTGTGTCAGTAGTGTTTCACTCGGGTGATGTTTAATCATGCTGATCTCCCATTTCATTACGTAATTTCTGCAAGGCTAAACGTAATCGTGATTTTACCGTGCCTACTGGAATGTTTAATTGTTGAGCAAGCTGCTCTTGCGACATATCTTGAAAGTAAACACCGCGTACCACTTCTCTTTGTGCTTGTGGCAGTTTATCTAGGTAGCGCTTAATTTGTTTATCTTCAAGGTGGTCACTGTATTCGTGATGTGTATCTTCTGATTCATTCAATAACGGCCAGATGTCTTCACTGATATTTTCTTCTTTGTTGCTTTTCATTTTTCGAAGCATATCAAAGGACGCATTACGCATTACCGTGTAAACCCACGTAGTGGCTGCGCCTTTGTCGCTGTTGTACAAATGCGCTTTTCGCCACACTGAAGTGAGCGTTTCTTGCACCAACTCCATTGCTTGGGCCTCTACACCAAACTGCTTAATGCCAAAGCGTTTGATCTTTGGTGCAAAATATTCAAACAAGTACGCGAAAGATTTTTTATCGCGAGATTGGGCTACATTAACTAATGCTTCCCTGAGTTCCGTACTTGGCGTTTCTGGCATGGCAGTATACTTACCTGTGTTAGGTTCACAACGTAATGTTTGTTGTTGACTTACCATAGTAAAATGTCCCGTTATAGCTTTTGTAAGTACCATTACGAGCTAAGAATGTAAGCGGATCAAAATTATTTTAGGCAAATTCGTTATTAATCACAGTATGGAGGAAATTCAGCAAGTTATCAAAATTAGTTTCAAATGCAAGTTGTTGTTTTTTCTCAATAGAAATAGGGAGAATCTCAAGCCATCTGGCAACAACCCAAGTAAGTTGATTAAACTGGGTATGTTTGTAAAGAGACTGTAGCTGTGGGTTATTAGAGAATACTTCTTCTAGTGCCACTTGAAGTAGTTGATGTTCACCAATGTCATGGTTACTGCTGTTGTACCAATAAGGTGTATTGCACGCAGAGACCTCGCCATGGCGTAACTCCTGTTCGTCTTGGTACACGTTATCTAGTTGCACACTTTTTGATGCAAAAACATCAATCAACAGCATACCGCTTTCGTCTTGGTCGAAATCAATAATATCCATTAAACACCCTTGGGCGCTTATATTAAATGGTGTGTCGTGTTCGAAGGTGCAAAGTACAAAACCGCTGTTTGTTTTTAATGCGTTTTTAACCATCGTCAAATAACGAGGCTCAAATATACGTAATCGCGTATAGCCTTCAGGTAATATAAAAATCGGTAATGGGAAAATCGCACGTTTCATAAAGTCTACTTCTTTCAAACACTCTGCCTTTATTTACGTGCGCTCTATTGAAGTCGATCAGCTTTAGTTACATCGATTGTTTTACCGTGTAAGTGCATTCGCTAATTAAACCTCGTTCCCACATTTTTTATCATGTAAGCGATGTAATATACACTCAGTACACTTGCCACTGGCGCCAACATCAGGGCTAACAATTCGAACTCGCTGTTCATCACTTATTCCCTATTTTTATTGCTTTTGTTGTGTTTTTACTACAAGTTGCTTTTCATCAATGCCACTATTATCAACAACTGGGTTGGTTTGTAGTAAACCATCTAAAATAGCTTGGGCATCAAAAGAAACGGCTTCTTTTACTGACTGTTCAAGTTCATGGGTTGCTTGTGATACATAAGTTGTCACCGTTTTAGTCAACATATCTGTAATATCTAAATCGACCTCTGTTGCATGTACTTGAGATGAACCTAATAAAAGTAAACTAGCCAGTGTCATGTTAATTGAAGTTTTCATAATGTTATTCCTTGTTTGTTTATTGGTTAATACACCTAGATACAATCAAGGGCTGTGCCATAAAGAAAAAAATCAATAAACCTTTGTTTTATAAAGATATAAAATAAAAATGTTAAGATTTGCAAAATATGTGTTAGTTAATTTAACTAACAATTTAAAAAATATAACCAAATAGTAGTGTATTTTTTAACATGCCGTAATCCATAAACTGGCAGCACCATGTCAATCAATTCTCAATTGATAATTTCAGCGTACACTTGTACACTAAACGTTAAATTGTAAGTGGTAGGATCTGTTATGTCTTTTGAAGCGCCCTATTCTAAAAAAGAAGAGCTATTAAATGTTGTTAGCCATGCTTTAGGTATTTTATTTGCTGCATTTGTAATTTGGGATTTATTTAAACAAGCTAACTCTGTAAAAGGTTACGCCAGCACAGTCGTTTATGGCAGCAGCTTATTTATTTTATTTTTGTCCTCTACACTTTATCACGCCAGTGTTCGTCCTAAATTAAGAGCGTTTTATAAAAAATGTGACCACTGTGCTATTTACATGCTTATTGCTGGCACATATACCCCTTTTTTATTACTCTCTTTATCTGGGATTTGGTCTTGGGCTACCTTGGTATTTATTTGGACAGTAGCTTTAGCCGGTGTTGCTTATAAACTGCTTGTTAAAAATGGCAATAAAAAAGTGTCACTCGCTACCTATTTATTAATGGGCTGGTTTGCACTGGCAATTATATACCCACTTTACTCAAACTTACCTATCAACGCACTATACTGGCTACTTACTGGCGGTTTATTTTATAGCGTGGGTACATTGTTTTACAGCGCTAAAAACACTCAATATAGCCACGCTATTTGGCATCTTTTTGTCATTGGCGGTTGTGTAAGTCATTATATTGCCATTACTCACTATGTGTATTAACTAAATACACATAGTGCCTTCCTAGCTAATCTCACAATGTAGCCTATTATTTTACTCAAGCTTTAGTAAATCACGGTGGTTATTTTAAAGTATAATTAAATCTCCCTAATGCTTTAGATGACTGTTTGCTATACTGTTTCAGGAACTTAAAACGCCATTGTTCTAAATGGACGCGGCTTAAACAACGCTAGGTGTTATTTACATTGTCACCATCTAATACTCGACCACAGATACTGAGCTTGTTTATAAAAGCAAGACTGGTGTTGATCACATTGTTAATCTCAACGCTTGCATCTGTGTATTCAATTTATCTACTCGATCAATACATTTATCAGCAAAAGCAAAACTCTATCAGAAAGGTGGCGGGTAGCTACGTTAACCATATTAGAAATAATCTTAACCAAGCACTTTCTGCAGCCTATCCTATTGCGGCATTAATTCGTACTCAAAATGGCGAGACTAAAGGCTTTGAAGAACTCGCTTCTGAAATGTTAAGTCTTTATCCTGGTCTTGACGCCTTACAACTTCATAAAAACGGTATTCTTACACACGTTGTTCCACTTAAGGGCAATGAAAGTGCTATCGGTAATAATGTTTTAGAGAACCCACTGCGAACGCAAGAGGCATTTTTAGCCAAAAAAACAGGTAAATTAACCCTTGCAGGCCCTTTTGAATTATTTCAAGGTGGTATGGGTGCAGCGGCTAGGCTGCCTGTGTATCTAGATACCTCACAGGGAAACCAGTTTTGGGGATTTGCCACTGCGCTTATTCGTTTTCCTGATATTCTTCAAAGCGTTAATTTAGCTCAACTGCCACAGGCAGGCATTGGTTATGAGCTTTCAAAAGTCATGCCCGATACAAATGATGTGCAAATCATTGCTACCTCAGACAACCAAATAACAAAAAACACGGTCGACTTTAACATACAAGTGCCAAACGGCGTTTGGGTATTTAAAGCCTACCCTATCAGGGGCTGGCAAGACAATAGTATGCTGTTACTTGGTATTGCTATTGCGGTTGTGTTTACTTTCTTAACTTCACTTTCATCTTATCTGATAACCCGATTAAGAGCGAGCCACCTAAAATTAGAAAAAAAAGTAGAGCAACGTACTCATGCATTACAAAATAACATTAAAGCATTAACTGATACCGAAAGACGACTTCTTTTAAGCCAAAAAGTGGGGGGAATTGCGACTTGGGAATGGGACATAAAAACCAATATAATCCGCTTTTCTGAACATGGTATAAGACTAATTACTGGCAATGTTAAACAATTAGAAATGACTAAAAATGAATACCTAGCCAGTATTCACCCAGATGATCGCGCCAATATAGTAAGCGATATAAATCAATGTATTGACGCGGCGAAAGAATATAATGTTGATCACCGTATTATTACTAAACGGGGTAACGTTCGTTGGTTTAATACTAAAGGGACTCTTGTTAGAGACAGCTCTGGCAGCGCAATTACCATGTTGGGTGTCTCGGTTGATATTACTGAACGTAAATTAATTGAAGAAAAACTGCATTTATCCTCTCGGGTTTTTAGAGATACCCATGAAGGGATTATTATTACAAATGCTGATAAAGTTATTGTTGATGTCAATCCTGCCTTTTGTCATATAACCGGTTATAGCCACGATGAAGTTATAGGCCGCAATCCATCATTTTTAAATTCGGGCAAACAAACAGAGTCATTTTATAAAAACATATGGAAACAGCTCAGCCTATATGGTCATTGGCAAGGTGAAGTGTGGAACTGTAAAAAAGACGGTGAACTTTATGCTGAGCTACTTAATATTTCAGTTTTAAAAGACGACAACAACGTTACTTTTTACTTAGGAATATTTACCGATATCACCCAAGCTAAACGCCAACAAGAGCAACTTAGCCGTATTGCACATTATGATTTATTAACTAACTTGCCAAACCGCGTATTGCTTGCCGATAGGCTCAGCCAAACCATGTTGCAATGCCGTCGCCATAACAATTCTCTGGCGGTGGTGTTTCTTGATTTAGATGGATTTAAGCATGTTAATGATTCTCATGGCCATGATATTGGCGATAAGTTATTAATTGCACTTTCAATCCGTTTAAAAGATGCACTTCGTGAAGGTGATAGCTTGGCCCGTATTGGTGGCGATGAATTCGTTGCTGTATTAACTAATTTAGGATCAGTTGCCGATTGCGTACCTGTACTTGAGAGGCTACTGGCTGCAGCAGCAAAACCTGTCACTGTTAACGATATTGTTTTGAATGTCTCTGCCAGTATTGGGGTAACAATATACCCAGAAGATAATTTAGATGCTGAACAACTGATGCGCCATGCCGATCAAGCCATGTATATTGCCAAACAAATGGGCAAAAATCGTTATCATTTATTCGATACAAGTCAAGGAGATACAGTTAAAGCACAGCAAACCGGCATTACACTTATCCGTGAAGCCTTAGCTAATGATTGGTTTGTACTTTATTATCAACCAAAAGTAGATATGCGAACGGGTAGTATGATTGGCGTTGAGGCATTAATACGCTTGCAACACCCAGAGCGCGGGTTGCTTAGCCCTATTGAATTTTTACCTGTAATTGAAAACAATGCGCTAATGATAGACGTTGGCGAATGGGTTATTAACGCTGCATTATCTCAAATTAACCACTGGCAAATTTTAACACCTAGTTTAAACATAAAAGTGAGCGTTAATGTTGCCGCAGTTCAATTACAGCAGCCTGAATTTACAGCGCGGCTAACTGAATTACTATTGGCACATCCACAGGTCGATGCTAGAAACCTAGAGCTAGAAGTACTGGAAACCAGTGCGCTTAACGATGTAGCCCACGTATCTAAAACCATGCAAGATTGTAAAGCTTTGGGCGTTGAGTTTTCATTAGATGACTTTGGTACGGGTTACTCATCACTCACTTATTTGAGGCGTTTACCTGCAAGCCTAATAAAGATAGATCAAAGCTTTGTTAGGGATATGCTTGAAGACTCTAACGATTTAGCAATTGTAAAAGGCGTTATTGCACTGGCCAAATCGTTTAAACGAAGCGTTATAGCTGAAGGCGTAGAAACCCCGGAACATGCAGCAACACTAATGCTACTTGGCTGTTATTTAGCACAGGGCTATGGTATTGCTAAGCCAATGAAAGCCGAAGATATTCCTATTTGGCTAGACGAATGGACCGCAGATGAAATTTGGGCTTTAACTGACTTACATAAAATGGATAATTAGTTTATTGCCAGCGGTGTTTTGCCATATTGATTCGTTGATTGTTAAAAGTAACACCCTCAGAAAGTAGCTTTTCTCGTTGCGTTTGATACAGCGCACTGCCCTGTGCAAACGCTATTTTACCTTGGCTGTTAACCACTCTATGCCAAGGGATCGTCGAATCTTTTGGCATCTCTTTTAATAATCGGCCAACTAGCCTTGCATTATTAGGATACCCTGCAAGCGCCGCTACTTGGCCATAACTGGCAACACACCCTGAGGGTATACTCGCAATAATAGTATAAATAACCGTTTCTTTATTAACGTCCATTATTGTTTAAGTACTCCTGACTGAGTAATTCAAATTGCTGCCAAATTTTACGGGCAACAGGACCATGGTGCATAGCATGTTGACGAAAAGCACGAATTTGCGCGCTAAACTGATGCTCTCTGTCTGTTACTATTATTTGCTGTAATGAGCCCGCGGCAATTTCTTTTTTACAGTGGCCTAAGCTCATCATTGCCCATCCTGCACCTGACAATAAAAACGACTTTAGGGTAGATATGTCATCTATTTTCATCACCGCAGCCCCTTTAGAATAAGACAGCCTGTCGCTGTCTATGCTCAAGCCACTTTCAAACATCGCTAAACACGGGTAAAGTTGTAACTCATCGTAGGTAAGCTGCTTAGGTAAAATCCCTTTTGCGCCAACAATACCTATATCTAGCTTGCCTATCGGTAAGCTTTCTAAATCGCCGGTGGCATGAAATAAATCAAACCATGGGCCAATCCCAAGCTCGGCTTGGCCGGTATTCACTTGCTCTAAAGATACAAACCGTTTACCACTGGTTAAACGAAATTCTGTACTAGAAAAATGCTTAAAAGTATTACTTATGATCTCGTTATAACTTTGCACATGACAAATTTGCTCATAGCAAACTCTATATTGCGCTTCATTCCCCAGCGCCAGCTCGGTTGCAAGCTGTGTAAGCTGCTCATTCGCGTTTAAAAGCTGTTTAGCTTCACGATGAAAAATACGTCCTTTTTCGGTAAGTTGTAATCGGTATTTAGAACGGTCGAGTAGATCAAAACCTAATTTCGCTTCTAAGTTTTTAATCGCCAGTGTCAATGCAGGCTGAGTTTTATGTAGCTTTAATGCAGCGCCACTTAAGCTCGCACTTTGCACAATAGCATCTAAAATTTGTAATTGATTAAGTTTCATAGTCAGCCCAGCACATTATAAGTAAAACTTATTGAGTTTCTAAAATTTAATGAATTTTATTTTATATGTTTGCAGCGTATGCTGCACTGACTTATTTAGCCTTTTTTTATCATGGAGATATCATGCCACTGTTTCGCTTATGTTTACTATCTGCGACATTACTAAGTTTAATAGGCTGCTCGGAGCCAGAGAAAATAGTTAAAGAAGAGCCGATTCGCCCTGTTAAATTATTTAGTATTGGTCATGATTCGCAAACAAACATACGCAGTTTTCCTGCGGAAGTCGTTGCAAACCAGGGCTCGTACCTGGCTTTTAGGGTCAATGGTGAGTTGGTTGAATTTCCTGTATTAGCCGGTGAGCAGGTAAAAAAAGGGCAACTATTGGCGAAATTAGACCCTGAAGATTTTCAATTACAATATAATGAGCGCAAAGCGCGCTATGAACTGGCTAAGTCGCAGCTAAAACGTATTAAACAACTATTTGATAAAAATATCACCAGTCAATCCGAGCTTGATCAAGCGGTTGCCAATGAACAAGTCGCTGAGTCAGCGTTTAAAATTGCAGAAACAAATTTAGAGTACAGTGAACTTCGTGCTCCTTTTGCTGGCATAGTAGCCAAAGTGTTTGTAAAAAACTTTGAAAGTATTCAAGCAAAACAAAATGTTTTGCGCTTAGAAACCCGTGATTTTATGGATGTAGCAATACAGGTTCCTGAAAAAATCGTGGCACGTATTCAAAAAGATACCCAATATCAACCTATGGTTGAATTTGATGGCTATCACGACAAGCAATACAAACTCACGCTTAAAGAATGGGATACCCAAGCCGATCCTGCAACACTCACCTATAAAGTGGTGTTTTCATTACCGGTGCCAGAAGATTTTAACTTACTTGCGGGTATGTCGGGACAAGTGATGATAGATTTGAGCAAAGTTACACGCTCACAAACCCCCTACACTATTTTACCTATTGAGTCGGTATTTTCAGATCCTAATAAAAGCCTAAGCGATAATGCCTATGTGTGGGTTTTTAATCAGCAAACTGGCACTGTGCATAAACAAGCAGTACAAGTGGGCCAATTGCATCACGACACTATTGAAGTTCTTAGCGGCGTAAAAGAAGGCCAACAAATTGTCTCTGCTGGTGTTCACTCTTTACAAGAGGGCATGTCTGTTCGCCCTTGGAATAAAGAGCGAGGCTTATAATTATGGGCTTTGCGCAACTATCTATTGAGAAAAAGGTCATTAGCTGGATGTTTACGCTGTTGCTGTTAATTGGCGGCAGTGTGTCTTATTTTGATTTAGGCCAGCTGGAAGACCCTGAATTCACTTTAAAAAAAGCCATGGTGATCACTTTATACCCGGGCGCCTCTCCACAGCAAGTAGAAGAAGAAGTCACATTTCCGATTGAAAATGCCATTCAACAGCTCCCTTATGTTGATTATGTCACCTCTATTTCATCCAATGGTAAATCACAAATTACCGTAGAAATGAAAAGCACCTATCGTAAACAAGAGCTTAGACAAATATGGGATGAAATGCGTCGTAAAATTAACGACCTTAGCCCGTCGCTGCCAAGTGGTGTTTACCCCAGTAATGTGATTGATGATTTTGCCGATGTTTACGGCGTTATGTTTGCCGTCACGGGCGATGGCTACTCGTATGATGAATTAAAAGACTATGTTGATTATTTAAAACGAGAACTTGTTTTAGTCAAAGGAGTGAGTAAAGTTACAATTGCGGGACAACAGCAGCCACAAGTAATGGTTGAGGTATCGACGCAAAAGCTTGCCCAACTCGGTATTGCGCCTAGTCATATTTATGATTTACTGCAATCACAAAACACCGTATCTAACGCTGGACGTATTCGCGTGGGTGATGAGTCTATTCGCTTGCACCCTACTGGTGAATTTAAAGATGTAAAAGAACTTGAAACCTTACTAATTTCAAAATCAGGTGCCAGCGAACTCATTTATCTAGGCGATGTTGCAAAGGTTTACCGTGAATATGCTGAAGTACCGACCAATGTGATTCATTACAATCAACAACAGGCTCTGCTTATTGGTGTGTCGTTTATGTCTGGGGTCAATGTTGTTGATGTGGGTAAACACATAGATGAGCACTTAGCATCTCTTGAGTATCAACGCCCGCATGGTATTGATATTAGCTCAGTGTATAACCAACCTAAAGAAGTAGAGCAGTCGGTAGATGGCTTTATTGTTAGTTTAATAGAGGCCATTGCAATAGTTATTGTAGTACTACTTATTTTTATGGGCTTTAAAAGTGGGGTTTTAATCGGCGGTATATTATTACTGACCGTATTAGGCACATTTATATTTATGAAGCTGTTTGCGATTGACTTACAACGTATATCATTAGGTGCGCTAATTATTGCACTAGGTATGCTGGTCGATAACGCCATTGTTGTGACCGAAGGTATTCTCATCAACCTCAAGCGCGGACAAACAAAGCTTAAAGCGGCAGTTAATATTGTCGATCAAACTAAGTGGCCACTACTTGGCGCAACAGTTATTGCCATAACCGCTTTCGCACCGATTGGTTTAAGCTCAGATGCCAGTGGTGAATTTGCTGGTAGCTTATTTTGGGTGCTGTTTATTTCTTTGCTCTTGAGCTGGATCACCGCAATTACGCTCACGCCGTTTTTTGCCCACTTGATGTTTAAAGAAACCGAATTTAAACACGAACATAATCAAGAGCATGAAGACCCTTACCAAGGCATCATATTCAATGGTTATAAAGCGATATTAAATTTAGCTATGCGCTTTAGAAAAACAACCTTAGTCCTTATGGTTGCTCTTTTATGCAGCGCTGTAGTGGGTTTTGGTGCTGTGAAGCAATCATTTTTTCCAGCCTCGAATACCCCGATGTTTTATGTCGATTACTGGCAAGATCAAGGCGCTGATATTCGCGCAACCCTTGAGGGCATTAAGCAGCTAGAAGCTTATTTACAAAAGAATGAACTGGTCACAGAAATCACCAGTACGGTTGGCCAAGGTGCGCCGCGTTTTATGCTGACTTACGCGCCTGAAAAATCCTACCCTGCTTATGGACAGTTAATTATTCGTGTCACCAATCGTGAAGCCGTCGCAAAAGTCATGCAAAAAGTGCGCGATTACGCAAAGCAACATCCACTGTCAGCAAAGTTAAAAGTAAAACCAATGGAGATTGGCCCCTCAACTGATGCCAAAATAGAAGCGCGGTTCTCAGGCCCCGATCCGGTTGTTTTAAGACAGCTTTCATCACAGGCTAAAGAGATTATCGCTAAAGACGACGGTGCCTTTAACATTCGAGATGATTGGCGTGCACGCACTAAAATGATTCGTCCGCAATTTAATGAACAAAAAGCGCGCCGTTTAGGGATCACCAAATTTGATCTTGACCAAGTTCTGTTAACGAGCCTGTCGGGTAAGCAAGTAGGTGTATATCGTGATGGTACGCAATTATTGCCTATTATTGCCCGTTCACCGGCAAGCGAGCGTTTAAATGTAGACAGTGTTCACGATTTACAAATTTATAGCCCTGTTTTACGCGTGTTTGTGCCGGTTACCCAAGTGGTTGATGAATTTATTGTTGAGTGGGAAGACAGCTTAATTATGCGTCGCGATCGTAAACGCACCATTACTGTGATGGCAGATCATGATGTTTTGGGTGATGAAACGCCTGCAAAATTATTTGCTCGGGTTCGCGCTGAGGTTGAAGCAATTGATTTACCCCGTGGCTATGAAATGCAATGGGGCGGCGAGTTCGAATCATCAAGCAAAGCGAAAAAGGCTATTTTTGGCTCGTTACCACTGGGCTATTTAGCAATGTTTGCAGTAACAGTATTACTGTTTAACTCAGTGAAAAAACCTTTGGTTATTTGGGCAACTGTACCGCTGGCTATTATTGGTGTTAGTGCAGGCTTAATAGTGATGAATGCGCCGTTTAGCTTTATGGCGCTACTGGGCTTATTAAGCTTAAGCGGCATGCTAATTAAAAACGGCATTGTACTGGTTGATCAAATAAACTTAGAACTGAGTGAAGGTAAATCGCCATATCAAGCAGTGTTTGACTCAGGCGTAAGCCGTGTGCGCCCTGTAGCCATGGCCGCTATCACGACAATACTTGGCATGATCCCATTACTATTCGATGTATTTTTTCAGTCGATGGCGGTCACCATTATGTTTGGCTTAGGGTTTGCCACCATACTGACGCTAATTGTAGTGCCGGTTTTATACACTGTGGTATTTAGGATTGATTACCCTAAACAGTAGGCTAACAAAAAACGCAGCTAAGGCTGCGTTTTTATTTGCTTTTTTACACAAGCTTAATTACTTTTTTAAGCTTAACGTGCCACTGCTGCGGGTTTTGTTTCCTGTGGCAGTATTTGCTTTGTGAGTATTTGATTTACCCACATAAGTAGTAGAGCGTTTTTGATAAGGCGTATTTCGACTACTTTTTTTAGCTTGCTTTTGTTGCTCGTCATTATTTTCACGACGTAGTTTCCCGCCCTGAAAGTCACGCTTATGAGCAGATTTAGCGCCACTATTTTTAGCTTGTTCAGTGTAATTGCGCTGTTCAGTATCATCATAAAGTGAGTGTTCTTGCGTTTTACCTGAATCAGCAATTGAGTCGTTAATGACCGCCATTTCAGCGTCGCTTAAATGTCGCCACTGCCCTACTTTTAAGCCTTTGAGAGTTACGTTCATAATACGCACACGTTTTAGTGTAACCACTTCGTAACCTAAGTATTCACACATACGGCGAATTTGACGGTTTAAACCTTGGGTTAAAATAATGCTAAATTGCTGCGCACCAGTCTGAGTAACTTTACACTTTTTAGTCACGGTATCTAAAATAGGAATACCGTTCGCCATTTTATTTACAAACTGACGATTAAGTGGTTTGTCTACAGTAACCACATATTCTTTTTCGTGGTTATTGCCAGCTCGTAAGATTTTATTAACGATATCGCCTTCATTGGTTAAAAAAATCAGCCCTTCTGAGGGTCTGTCTAAACGACCAATCGGAAATATACGTTCAGGATAATTAACGGCTTTAACTATATTACTTTGAATTTTACGCTCTGTGGTACAGGTAATGCCCACAGGTTTATTATAAGCAATATACACACGTTTAGGTGGTGCTTTTAATGGTTTACCATCAACCAAAACTACATCTGATTGGGCAACTTTAACACCCATTTCTGGTAATTCGCCATTAACGGTAACACGACCTTGCTCAATATATTTATCGGCTTCGCGGCGAGAGCAAAACCCGGTTTCACTAATAAATTTATTTAAACGCTTCAAGTCTGTCATCAGGCAAATCTTCTTAAATATAAAGGCGCATAGTTTAAACTACTCAAGCTATTTTTTCGCGGTTAATTTTCGCTAATTTACGCCATAGGTATTCAAGCGGGCCTTGCTTAAAATACCGGCAATAAATAGCTGTAAATATAAGCTGTACAATCACTAAGCTAATAGCGACGAGCCAATAATCGAGTCGGTTAAATTTGAGCGTCCACTGCGGAAAAAACACTTTAAACAATAATAACTGCATAATGGTTTGGCTTATGTATAAAGTAAACGCTAAGCGTCCAACTTGTTGGATAAGCCCCCCTATGTGGGCGCTGTTGTCACAAAGTTTAACGATTAAATGAATATAAAGCAGTGCAACACATAAGGCAGCAAGTTCATTAACAGGCTCTTGTAAGGCATAACCAATACCTTGATTGTATGGCACTAACATTAACCTTAAGCTAATAAATAACGCACTTAATAGAATAAGCTTAATAAGCAGCGCCTTACTAAGCCCTTTACTAAACACACCGTATTTGTAAGCCAAAATACCAATTAGCATAAACCCAGCACTAGCCCACAATAATAAAATAGGCACAGCCAACAACATATAGGCGCTCATTGCTATATTTTGGCTAAAGTGAGCACCGATGCTTTGGTAGTAACTAGTGTATATTTCGTAGTACTCGGGGGAATCTCTGTATAATGGCGCCTCATTAAGTCCTAACATAAATATGGCAATAGTCATTAAAGAAATAAAAGTAAAAAGCGCAGCTTTGTTTTTAAGCTCTTCATTCGTGTAATCTAAATAGCGCAATATAAATAAACCTGACACCCCATATAAAAACAAAATGTCGCCCGCCCACAATAAAAAACCATGTATTAAGCCAAACACAATTAGCCAATGTAATCGTTTTTTTAGTGGCTCAGTGCATTGGTATCGCTGATACTGAATATAAAGACCCGCACCAAACAGTAAAGTGAATAAAGTGCGAAACCGCCCTTCAACAAATATAAGGCTTAGTATGTTTAGAAACTGATCACTAGGTGGTGGTGTTGTGAGTGGCGTATAATTAAGCTCGAAAATAGCGAAGGAAAAACAGTTAATAAATACCAGACCAAGTACGGCTATGCCCCTTATAAAGTCCATATTATAATTGCGCAAAGCATGAATTCCCTAAATATTATCTTTATAGCTATCGGCCCATTGTACCGCTTGTTTGTATAATTTTGGTAAAAAAGCACTGTCTAAATTAATCAGTAATACTGCATTCTCAAGCGCCCACCAGCTTCCTGTTTCGTAGGCTTTTACTGTTTCAAGGATATAATATAAGTTATTTTTTTCACCAGTTAACGCTGCTTTTATATCTTCCGGGAATGGAAGTTTATCAACCAGCAAGTCCATTGGCTTGTCTAAAATAGCATCGAGCAGTGAAAAAAGCCCCGTTAAAAATGCTTCACCTTGAACCTGCTTAGCAACTTTAGCGGCTATTAATTCACAAAACCGTGCGCGAATAACGCACATCTGCATGAGCTCTATAGGCTTAGAGCGTGCTGTATGGGCAGTGACAATTAAACTAACAAACTTTTTTAAACGTGCTTGGCCGAGGTAAACTAACGCTTGTTTTAACGACGAAATTTGGCTTTGTAGCGGAAACACACCGCTATTTAATAAACGCAGTAACTTGTAGGCCAATGCCGCATCAAGCTCAAATAAACCGGTGATCACTTTAACATCAGGATCTGGCTTCATTACTTCTGAGTAAATAGCGATCACTAGGCCGTAATTATAGTGAATATCTTTTTGTTCTATCATCACTGGGCGCGCAAAATAATAACCTTGAAAATAATCAAAGCCCATTTTACGGGCCAATTTATATTCTTCATCGGTTTCTATTTTTTCGGCTAGTAGTTTAATATTTTTGTACTTTTTAAGCTTATTAACCACCAGCGGAATTTCAGCAAGTGGAGTAAGGCGAATATCAAATTTAATTAAGTTGACCAGCTTTAAAAAGCGCTCCCACTGCGGCGTATAAACAAAATCATCCAGGGCTAATTTGTAGTTACTGTGAAATAGCTTGCGACATAGCTCGTAGGTATCGTCGGTGGGCTCTATGGTTTCAAGTAATTCAATTACAACATCTTTACAAGGTAAAAAATCACACAAATCAAGTTTTAATGACTCAGGGCCAATATTGATCAATGCTTTTTTACCCGAGGTAATGTGACGAGTACCTAGGTTAAGCTGGTTTTCCATGATAAGCCTCGCCGTTGCTTGACCATCAGATACACCAGGAAAGCAATTTTCAGGACTATCGCGAAATAGCAGTTCATAAGCAACTACATTTTGATTCCGATTTAGTATTGCTTGCCTTGCCACAAATACAGACACATTACCTACTTTATATTATTTCCACCAGACTAAGTAATTAAAGCGTAAATAAGAACGGATGTCACTGAACTTTATAAAATTTTTTAATATAAGTATGTTATATAATCAGTTACCACACTATCCCAACTAAATCGTGCATCAGCAGCTCGCCTTTTTATTGCTTGCCATTGCTTAGGGTTTGTTTGATATAGGCTAAGTGCCTCAGTTAAACTCTGCAAGAGTGCATCAGCTTGTGTACTTAGCGTATCGCCGTTAAAACAAAATCCACTGACATTATGCTCTACGGTATCTTTTAAACCTCCGACACTGTGCACTAAGCAAGGTTGGCCGGCTCGCATTGCGAGCATCTGGCTAATCCCACAGGGCTCAAAAGAACTCGGCATTAAAAATAAATCACCTAATTGATACATTAAATCGCCAACATCTTGCCCATAGCCTTTTAAAAACAAAAAGTTGTTATTACGTGCCATGGCGCAGGTAAAAAGGTGTTCAAGTTTACTATCGCCTGAGCCCAGCACAAGTAAACGCCCCTTAAATTGATTAATGATCTGACACACTGAATCAATAGTCAGGTCTTTGCTTTGTTGCTGGCAAAGTAACAATACTTTTTGCTCAGTGAGCCGCCCTACACTTGTTACAAGTGGCCCTTGCTTATCACACGCCATAAATTGTAAAACACGCTGATGGGCGATGTAGTGGCTGCTGTGTAATTGCGCGCTTTTTGCCATCCAACTAAACAAAGTCGATTCTATTTGCTCTAATAGCTGACTATAGGTTGCTTCATGTTCGTCTTGAATTGCGTAATCACAGCCGTTGAGTATGCCAATTAATTTGCCTTGCTCAGCCGCTTGTTGTAAATCTCGTTCAAGTCCTTCGCCACCAAAGAATCCGTGGGCGTCATTACTTGCTATTTGCACTTCTTGGCTATAACTCGGTGAAACCACATGTACTTTGTCGGCTAAATTAATGGCACTGCGCATAGGGTTAAAGCAATGCGGATAACGAGGGTCACATAATCGTTGCCCGTCGTAACTTAACGAGGGAAACCATGCTTCTAAGCTTGAATCATCCCCTTTAAAAGGACGAATTCCCTGCAAAGCTAAATTGTGCACCGTATATACCAAGCGCAGCTTAGCAAGCTTGCCATAACGAGGATTAAATTTAAGTAACACGGCCACACAGGCACTGTGCCAATCATGCAAATGTAAAGTGTTGGGTTGTGTTAATACGCCCTGTATCAGGGCTTCACAAATAGCGGCATTAAACAGTGCAAACTTGGTTGCATCGGTAGCAAATGGTCTATTATCGTTGTCGTTACAATACACACTCAATGATTGACTAAAAAGAGGATGACTTATAACTATTTGCCTCACCCCTTTTTGATTCTGTGTAATTTCAAACAAAGATAAAACGTGTGTCTCTGACTTAAATGCCACACTCACTTCACCAATAAAACAGCGCTCACCTAGTTCAAAACCATAATCAGGAATAACCACATCTACCGTCAGCCCCTGCGCCACTAACGCCTTTGGTACATCACGAATAACATCAGCAACACCACCAACTTTGGCATTAGGTAACGCATCATTCTCTGCAGCAACCATTAATACATGCATTAATTTACTCTTATAGTTTGCTGCAAGGCTTTCGCCTTGCTCTTTTAATTATTATTTATTAACGATGTGACTTATTGTCTAACTTCATCAGCATATCGCGGGTGACCAATACAATCCCTTTTTTTGATACCCGAAATCCATTGGCTTCATCGGTTTTACGATCAAAACCAATCTCTAATCCAGGTGGGATCTCACAGCTTCTATCTATAATTGCTCGCTTAATTTTACACCCTCGATTTACAATAGCACCGGGTAAAATGACCGACTCCTCAATGGTACAATATGAACGAATATGTACATTAGAAAATAATAATGATTTTCTCACTAAAGAGCCGGAAACAATACACCCACCCGACACCGTTGAGTCAACCGCCATCCCTCGGCGATCATCATCATCAAAAATAAATTTGGCAGGAGGAAGTTGCTCTTGGTAAGTCCAAATTGGCCAAGTAGGATCGTACAAATCCAGTTGAGGCTCTGGCATAACCAGTTCCATATTTGCTTCCCAAAACGAATCTAGAGTTCCCACATCGCGCCAATAGGGTTGTCCTACCTGTGCGGGATCTCTAAACGGGTAGGCAAACACATTATGCTCTTCAATAATAGCCGGAATTATATCATGGCCAAAATCACGCCCTGAGCCCTCTGTTTGCGCATCTTTTTGTAGCTGCTCAAATAAAAACTCAGTATTAAATACATAATTTCCCATTGATGCTAAACAGGTGCCTGGTTTACCAGGCACTGAGCTGGGCTCGGCAGGTTTTTCGTCAAACCGACGTACACGACTTTCTTCATCAACCGTCATCACACCAAAGGTACCCGCAGCTTCTTCAACCGGTACTTCTAAACAGCATACCGTCATGTCGGCGCCATTTTCTACATGCTTTGCCAACAGCCCGCCATAATCCATACGATACACATGGTCGCCAGATAAAATCATTACATATTTAGGTAACTCATGGCGAATAATATCCATATTTTGAAATACCGCATCGGCAGTACCGCAATACCATTCATCACCATGGCGCTGTGACGCAGGTAATATTTCAACTGACTCACCTAATTCCTTTTTAAAATGCCCCCACGCTCGATTTACATGGCGAATCAGTGAGTGTGATTTATATTGCGTTGCAATTCCGACACGTCTTACACCTGAGTTAATGCAATTTGATAGTGGAAAATCAATAATACGATGTTTACCACCAAAATAAACGGCGGGTTTAGCACGCCAGTCGGTTAGCTCATGCAAGCGAGAACCGCGACCTCCGGCAAGAATTAAAGCGTAGGTTTCTCTTGTTAAATTACTTATATAACGATTTGCATAACTGGGCATATTACTCTCTCCGTTTAGTGTCAGCTATTAGTGTCAGTGTTTGTTTTTACTGTTTGGTGTGTGGTATCTAGTGGAGTTAAATGCCATATATCATCACAATATTGACTAATTGTTCTGTCACTAGAAAATGAGCCACTGGCGGCAGTATTTAAAATACTCATTTGAGTCCAGTAGGTTTGATCTGCATAGGCTTTATCAACATCACGTTGCGCAGCTATATAGCTGGCAAAGTCATGGGCGGTTAACCAAGGATCGTTGTTACTTTTAATGCCATTAATCACATCGTCAAATAAGCCAGGTTCAAATAGATTGAAATGGCCACTTTCGAGTAAGTGCATCACACTATTCAAATCAGGGTTATTCGCAATTATTTCACTGGGGTTATAATGTGCTTTTATGTCGTCAATCTGCTCAGCTTGTGCGCCAAATAAGAAGAAGTTCTCAGCCCCAACAGCGTCACGTATTTCGATATTAGCGCCATCTAGGGTGCCTATTGTTAGCGCGCCATTCATCATAAACTTCATGTTGCCGGTACCTGAGGCCTCTTTGCCTGCGGTTGATACTTGCTCCGATAAGTCCGTTGCAGGGCAAATGGTTTCCATGGCGGTGACATTATAATTAGGTAAAAACGCGACTCTTAGAAAAGCAGATACCTGTGGGTCTTTATTGATCACCTCAGCAACATTATTAATGAGTTTAATGATTTTTTTAGCCATCATGTAACCCGGTGCTGCTTTACCACCTAATAAAACGCAACGAGGCACCATGCCTTGTGTGTCGCCACGGCGTATGCGGTCATATAAATGAATAACGTGTAAAATGTTAAGTAACTGGCGCTTATATTCGTGAATACGTTTTACCTGCACATCAAATAGCATATTGATATCAAACTCTACGCCACATCTTTGTTTTACTAAATCAACGAAGCGTTGTTTGTTTTGCTGTTTTGCTTGATGCCACTTTATATGAAACTGCGGGTCATCGTAGTAACGACGTAATTGGCCAATTTGTGCAAAATCACCTATCCAGTCTTTGCCTATTTTTTCGCTAATGATCTGGCTTAAACTCGGATTGCAGTATGCAAGCCAGCGCCGTGGAGTAACACCATTGGTTTTGTTGTTAAATTTATCAGGCCATAGCGCGTAAAAATCTTTAAACAAACCCGCGGTTAATAACTGCGTATGTAGCGCTGCCACACCATTGACAGAGTAACTGCCGACAATGGCTAAAAAGGCCATACGTATTTGCGGCTCGCCCCCTTCTTCAATTAATGATAAATCCCGTTGTTTTTGCACATCACCTGGCCAATGCATGGCCACCTCGGCTAAAAAGCGGGCATTAATTTCATAAATAATCTCTAAAATACGCGGTAATAATTTAGCAAATAACGATACCGACCACTTCTCTAATGCCTCTGGTAGTAAGGTATGATTTGTGTAAGCCATGGTTTTGGTGGTGATATTCCATGCCTGATCCCAATCCAGTTCATGGTCATCAACTAAAATTCGCATCAGCTCGGCAACCGCAATACTTGGGTGGGTATCGTTAAGCTGAAACACATGATGCTGAGCAAATTCAGTAAAATCATTACCATATTGTTCAATCCATTGTGTAAGTACATCTTGAATACTTGCCGATGATAAAAAGTATTGTTGACGTAATCTCAGCTCTTTACCATTTTCACTGCTGTCGTTAGGGTACAACACCATGGTTATTTGCTCAGCGAGATTTTTTTGTGCTACTGCTTCAGAATAACTTCCGGCATTAAATTCTGTTAAATTAAATTCGTCCGTTGCTTCAGACTTCCAAAGTCTAAGGGTATTAACAATATTATTTTTATAGCCCGGAATAGGTACATCATAAGGCACTGCTAATACATCTTGAGAACTGATCCATTGGCGATGCTCACGGCCAAATTTATCGGTGTAGCTTTGTACATAACCAGAAAACTTAACCCGTTTAGCTTGCTCCGGTGCGCTTAATTCCCAAGGATGACCTTCTCGTAACCAGTTATCTGGTTGCTCAACCTGATTACCCTCTTTTATTGACTGATTAAACATGCCATATTCATAACGAATACCGTAACCGACTACTGGCAGCGCTAAACTGGCACAGCTATCTAAAAAACAGGCCGCTAGTCGCCCTAAGCCGCCATTGCCTAAACCGGCATCATGCTCAGCTTGTTCAACACTTTCAAGCTCAGTACAGTAAGCTTGCAGTGCCTTTGTAACTTGTGATTCTAAATCTAGATTTAATACTGCATTACCCAGCGCTCTGCCCATTAAAAACTCTAACGATAAATAGGCTGTTTTACGGCGTTTTTGTTGTTTTATTTGTTGATTGGTTTCCCTGCAGCGTGCCACTAACCGGTCTCTGATCGTCAGTGCTAATGCATGATACAAATACAGCTGTGACTCGCCCACCACATCACGCCCTAAGGTGTAATAAAAGTGTCGTGTTAAATCATCACTTAAAGTACTTTCGTCTATCACTGGGCCTGCTTGCCAGCCTTTTACTACACACACTTGCTCGTCTTGCTTAGTCATAATCATCGCCTTCTAAATTGGCACTAAAAACCCAACTACTTTGTGCTGAAATATTCACGGTTGCATCTTCTTGAATAACAGATGATGCGTTATTTACACTTGATAATACTAACGTCCATGGCGCGATAATGGGCGATTGTGGTAATTGGCAGACCACAGGCAGTTTACTAGCATTAAGAATAATTAATAACGCATGCTTATTTTGCTTATCAAGTAAGCTATACATTAAAAATTGCCGTGTATCTTCATGCCAATGTGTTTCATCCATTTTTTTACCTTGCTCGGTAAACCACTTAACGGTGAAGCGCTCATCAATATCATCCAAAAACACACTGTGTTTAAATGCACTGTGACCACGCCTGATTTTTAGCGCATCATCAATAAACTGAATCAATGAATGATTCAGTTGTGAGTCTTTCCAGGCAAGCCAGCTGGTGCGATTATTTTGACAATAAGCGTTATTATTACCGCCTTGCGAGTGCGCCATCTCACTGCCAGCGGCTATCATTGGCACGCCTTTGGAGAGTAATAAGGTGAGTAGAAAGTTTTTTTGTTGTTGTAAGCGCAAACTCATTACTTCTGGGTCGCTGGTATATCCCTCAACCCCGCAGTTAAACGAATAATTAGCGCTATGGCCATCCTGGTTGTTTTCACCATTGGCCTGGTTATGTTTTTGCTCATAACTGACTAAGTCGGCTAACGTAAACCCATCATGGCTGGTAATAAAGTTAATGCTATTTAGCGGGCCTCGGTTACTGTGTTCAAAAATATCAAACGAGCCATGTAAACGCTTTGCCACATCACTAATAATGCCTTTTTCACTTTGCCAAAAGCGTTTAATCACATCACGATATTGATCGTTCCACTCTCGCCAAGGTGAAGGAAATGCACCAAGCTGATAACCACCAGGGCCTATATCCCACGGCTCACTGATCAGTTTAACTTTATTTAACACAGGATCTTGGGCAATTGCTTGTAAAAAGGTGTGAGACGCACTAAAGCCCGTATTTGAACGCGCTAAAATGGTGGCTAAATCAAATCGAAAGCCATCAACGCCCATAACTTCAACCCAGTAACGTAAGCTGTCGAGTACCAATTGTAAGGTTTTAGGGTGATCGATATTTAACGTATTGCCACACCCTGTATCATTAATATAAACATTGGGTTGCCGCTCAATGGTGCGATAATATGTCAGGTTGTCGAGCCCTCGCAGAGATAAAATAGGGCCATCATTTCCTCCCTCTGCGGTGTGGTTGTATACCACATCCAAAATAACTTCAATATTGGCGCGATGTAACTCACTCACCATTTGTTTAAATTCGTTTATATCGTCATTAACCAAATAGTCTTTATGAGGAGTAAAAAAATTAAGACTATTATAGCCCCAGTAATTTTGCAGTCCTTTAGCGGTTAAAAACTGTTCGCTTATAAAAGCATGCACAGGCAAAAGCTCAATAGCCGTTACCCCTAAACTTTTTAAATGCTCAATAAAACTGGGATGACTCAAACCTAAAAATGTCCCTTGTAGCGCTTTAGGGATATCAGGATGGCGACAGGTAGCACCTTTAACATGGCACTCATAAATAACGGTATTGGCCCAACTATGCTGTGGCTTATTATTTGAATAAGCAACCGGCGCAGTCACTTTTGATTTAGGCATATCTATCGCATTATTAACCACGCTTTTAGTGCCAATGGGCATTTGCCCGTAATGACGTTCGCTCCAAGTAAATTCGTTAAACAAGTCTTTTGCATACGGATCAATCAGTAATTTATGCTCATTAAATAACATGCCTTTTTCTGGGATGTATTCGCCATCAACCCTAAAGCCATACAATGCGCCTGTGCTTAATGGGGCTATATGAATGCTCCATACGCCGCCTTCATTAATATTCATGGCTATTTTTAATATTTCTGTATGACCACTTTTATCAAATAAGCACACAAAAGCTTGGCTTGCATTAGGGGCATACAAGGCAAAGTTGACGCCTTGGTTTTGTACACTCGAACCCAGTGGCAAAGGCGCACCCTGAGTAACCTCAAAGCAATTACTCATCATTCACCTTTTCTAAGTAAAGTGTGGTTAAGCCACCAATATTAACTGTAATACTGTGATCAAACCCATGACTTGGCTGAACGACTGAATGGATAAGCTGGTTTTTATCCTCTGTGACACGATAACCTGAGCCAAAAAAGCAAACTTCATCGGTATTTAATACCACTTTATATGTGCCCTTCGCTGGCACACCTAAGGTGTAGTGTTGATAAGCCGTTGGTGTAAAGTTAGCGACAATAACCATAAACTGGTCAGCATTTTTAGCATAACGAATAAAGCTAAACATACTCTGCTGGCTGTTATTATTATCTATCCATGAAAAGCCCGTTGCACAGCTATCGAGCTCATATAAAGATGGATGCGCTTGATACACTTGATTAAGACGTTTAACCGTATGCTGAATCCCTTGATGGCTTTGATGCTCAAGCAAGTGCCAGTCTAGTGAATGGTCATGATCCCACTCTTTACGCTGTGCTATTTCGGCGCCCATAAACAGTAATTTTTTGCCTGGATGTGCCCACATAAACGCATAATAAGCACGTAAGTTTGCAAACTGCTGCCAATCGTCACCGGGCATTTTGTTTAGTAGTGATCCCTTGCCATGCACCACTTCATCATGACTTAGCGGTAAAATATAATTTTCACTAAATGCATACACCATAGAAAATGTCATTTTATGATGGTGATATTTTCTAAATAACGGATCTTGCTGCATATAATCTAAGCTGTCATTCATCCAGCCCATATTCCATTTATAACCAAAACCTAAGCCATTGTGTTCAACACTTTGCGTGACCCCAGGCCAAGCCGTTGACTCCTCGGCAACCATCATAATGCCGGGGTTATTTTTATAACTGCGTAAGTTCACTTGTTTTAGGCACTCTATTGCCCCTAAGTTTTCTCGACCGCCATAACAATTAGCTACCCACTGTCCTTCTTTACGACTGTAATCAAGGTAAAGCATTGACGCCACCGCATCTACACGCAGTCCGTCTATGCCAAATTGGCTAAGCCAATACATCGCATTAGAAATTAAAAAGCTTTTTACTTCAGGGCGGTCATAATTATAAATATAAGTGTTCCAATCAGGATGAAACCCTTGGCGCATATCAGCGTGTTCGTATAAATGGGTGCCATCAAAGCAATGTAAGCCATGTGGGTCGCTTGGAAAGTGCCCAGGAACCCAATCAAGTAATATGCCTATGTTAGCTTTATGACATTGCTCAACTAAGTATTTAAAGCTGTTGTAATCACCAAAGCGGCTCGTAGGTGCAAACAGCCCTACTGGCTGATAACCCCAAGAGCCATCAAACGGGTATTCACTGATCGGCATAAGTTGTAAATGCGTGAACCCCATTTCAATCACGTAGCCTACAAGCTTATCTGCAAGCTCGGTGTAGCTTAAGTAACGGTTATGCTCAGCGCGTTGCCAAGAGCCTAAGTGCACTTCATAAATACTAATAGCGGCATCAATATGATTACGCTTTTGGCGATTTATAATCGCTTGTTCACTTAGCAAAATAGGCGCTGGTTTGTACTGTAATATACTGGCAGTGCCCGGTGCTTGCTGCATTTTAAATGCAAAAGGATCGGCTTTATCTAAAACTTCGCCACTGAGCGTAGTAATAGCAAATTTGTAGCACATGTCTGCACTTAAACCCGGGATAAATAATTCCCATACCCCACTTGCCGGATGAAATCGCATAAAATGGCGATTCGCTTGCCAAAAATTAAACTCACCAATAACCGATACACTGGCGGCATTAGGCGCCCACACACAAAAACGAACACCATCTACCCCTTGTTGTGTAGTAAATTGCGCACCTAGGTGAGTATAAGCATGCTCAAGGCTACCTTCGTTAAACAAGTACATAGCCTGTTCATCCAATGTACTGCTGAAGCTGTATTCATCATAAAATGTAACATCGCTATTTTCATAACTAACCTGGCATTGGTAAACACTGCTAGGCATGCTTGATAACTCAGCGATAAATAAATCACTGTGTTTATAGCGTAACGTGCTAATAACTTGACCATCAATTAACAGTTCGACGCGTAATGCCGCTGGCAAATAGACGCGTATTTCAGTGCCACTTTGGGTGTTGTGCGCGCCTAAAAAACTAAACGGGTCTTTAAATCGCCCTGCAGTTAATGCGTTTACCTGTGCGTCATAATCAACTAATTGCGTTGATACCCTATTTTTAGTACTGCCCATTTACGCATTCCTTATTGAATGTATTGCAGCCAAAAGAGCAGCATTATCTTTAAAAATATCGTCGCATGTATGTGTGAGTACCCGTCGCCAATTAGGATACTCTTTATCGGTGCCAGGAATATTGACTGGGTAGTGTTGCTTGTCTAAATCATCAAGCTGTAATGCAAATAAACGAGACGGCGATTTAGCTAAACATACAGCCAAAGCGCTATAAACATCAAAAGCATCCGTGTTAAGTGAAAAGGAAGTGTTTTGTGGATTTAAAAAGCGTAATAACCGGTGTTGCTCTTGCTCTCGCTGCTGAACTAACTGCTGATACTCATCAGTATCAATCAGCCCATACTGCTGTTTAATTTTTAAATCGCTATGCTGCCACCAGCCCACAAATGGCGGTACATCATGATTGGCTATCATTAGCAGGCATTGATCGCTAAGGTCATCGCTATTTACAAATTCATCATTTTGTTGTTTTTCAAAATAAAATAAGCTGTTTGAGAAAATGCCACTATCAACCAGTGCCTCTTTTACCTCAGGTGGTACAACCCCTAAATCTTCGCCTATTACTATGGCCTGATTAAGATGAGATTCAATTTTTAAAATTGCTAATAAATGCTCAAATGGGTAGTACACATAACAGCCATCTTGGGTATTATTGTTTATGAAACACCACCACAAACGCCTAATCGCCATTACATGGTCGATTCGTAACCCGCCTACTGCATCCATATTAGCGCGTATGAGTGAACGATAAAACTGATAGTTATTGTCAGCAAGGCGCTGCGGGTTTATTGCTGGTAGCCCCCAATTTTGGCCGTTAGGTGCCCAAGGATCTGGTGGTGCACCAAGGGTTGCATCTTGACTAAATAATCCCTGCTGATATTTAAATTCAGTGCCCTCATTAGCACAGCCCACCGCTAAATCATTAATTAAACCAATCGCCATCCCTTGGGCAATACAATGCTGTTGGCATTGCGTAAGTTGGCTGTGTGCTTGCCATTGGAGGTAATATTCAAATGTGGGCTCTGTAGTTTCTAACATAGCCAGCACATCATTGTACTGTTTACAAAACGCACTAAATTCGTTTTGCCGTGCTTGACTGCCCTGTTGTTGAAAATGCTTAAAAAGCAGCTTAAAAGCAGCATATTTACACTCAGTAACCGTTTTATAATCAATAAAGGCTACATCTTGGTCGCTGTATTTACTTGAGGTATAAGCAGATAACAACTCAGTTAAATCCGGATTGTTAAAGCTGTCTGGCGATAAATTAATTGCGATATATAGCGGATTGAGTAAGGCACGATTGTTTGGGTTGTAGGGGCTGGCGCACTCAGGGTTATCTGCAAACAATAAGTGCAATGGGTTAAGTAAAATATAATCCATATTTTGCTTTGCACATAAGGTTGCCAACTCAAGTAAATCACTAAAATCGCCAATCCCGAGTCCGGCTTTATTTTTTAATGTATATAACTGAATTGATAAGCCAAAGCGTTTTTTATCCGCTATTTGGTAGGCTTGTTCAGGGGTAGACCAAATTTGTGTTTTAGCTGATTGCTCACCCATCGTTAATAACGCATCATAATAGCCGGTTGGTAAATGCGTCAGTGGTAGCGCTATTTCTATATAACGACACCCATTTACAAAGTACTCACCTAATGCTGCATACTGAGCAATGTGTTCAAATTGCAGCTTTATATTTAATGCTGCCACAGTTAATGTAATTTTGTGATGCGTATCAGCTTCATTAACACGCACCTTTAGCACATTACTAGCCTGATCTATTATGCTAACAGCAGGTGCGAGTGTTAACCATGTAGCCGCATCCAATTGATAATTTAACTGGGTTATTTGCGCCGTATCACGTGTGTCAACGCCACAGCAGTGCAAAGCAGATATACGGGTGTCTTCGCTAAATATAACGTGTTCACCCGTATACTTAGTGTATTCGTAACCAATACCATGCAAATAAAACAATTGCGATAGTGCGTCCATTCAGCGACCTTAATTAATGCGTTGTGTATTTACTATACTATTTTCTGTACCAAAATTATTAGCAATATACCCATCAGCCTGATGATCGTTATCCCACTGTTTACCATTTATTAAATAGCGAAAATGAAACTCTTTATCAACGGGAAGACGTTGCTTGCATTTAAATACGCCAAGCTTTTTGTTGTGCTTCATTGGCACCGGCTGCCAATCATTAAATTCTCCAAGTAAACAGACATCATCTGCATCTGGGTGAGAAAATTCAAAGGTTACTTCTGCTTCATTTTTTGTTTTAAAAAAGCGTTTATTCAACATAATAGGCTCCAACTAAACCATAAGGGTTATTCATCTTTGCCACAGGCCAAACAGCTTAAAAAGGCGATGTGGAATCCATTCATTCACATAAAAACAGCTTTAAAGTTAATCAAAACTTTATTTACGCATTATTACAGTGCGTTATTTATTTTACCGCACTGGTTTGGTGCAATTTTAACCATTAAAACTGATTTTTAAGTAAGCACTGCAACTGAGCAACTTTTAAACCAACTACACCATAACAGCTAATTAATTTGCTTTTGTCCTTATACACATACTTATTAATTTTTATTACTACATTAAAACTATAAAAACCTTTAGCTTAACAACATCATCAGCGATAATAACTATCTACTCAGCCAACCCGATGAACACTTAAATACAATGTTGAAAAAAAGCATCCTTATTACTTCTGTTATCGTCTTTAGCATCATTACGGCTGTTGTAGGCAGTTCAATTTATACACTATATAGTAAAAAGGTGGTCTCTGTAGACCCAAAACTAAAAGAAATTTCAGGCATTGAGTTTGATAAACATAAACGGCTTTGGGCTATTAACGACAGTGGCGACGAGCCTAAGCTTTATAGGCTCAATGACGATGGTTCAATTGCAAAAGAAGTACTCGTCACGAATGCAAAAAATATAGATTGGGAAGATATGACGCAAAATAAGTTTGGTCATTTCTTTTTAGGCGACTTTGGTAATAATAAAAATGATCGTAAATGGCTAACAATTTATAAAATAGAAAACCCTATAGATATAAAAACCAATACAACAGAAGCTGAAATTATAAAGTTTACCTACCCAGAATTAGATGGCAGCCCAATACAACCTGATCAACGTAATTATGACTTAGAAGCGTTTGTGGCTTTTGGTCGACATTTATACTTGTTTACTAAAAATCGCACAGAGCCATTCGATGGAATTACTAACGTTTACAAAGTAGGTGACCATGCAGCGAATTTTGATGCCCAGCTGATAGATTCATTTAAAACGTGCACCACCATGGAAAAGCTTTGCTGGATCACATCCGCAGCACTTAGCCCAGATAGAAAAAAGCTCGCGCTATTAGATTCAACCAGTATTTGGCTGTTTGAAAACTTTAAAGGCGATAAGTTTTTCTCTGGCGATGTATTTAAAATTGACTTAGGTATTGTAACCCAAAAAGAGGCAATCACCTTTTATGATGACAATACAATCGCCTTTACCGATGAGGAGTTTAAAGGCATTGGCGGCAATGTTTATTTTATAAAGCTCGACCAAGTAACCAAAGTGAAAGTGCAGCGAAGCCATCCTCAGCCGCAGTAGTTTAAAATAAATCTATTTCTGAGGAATTAACTTGTACACTGATTAAGTTCTCGGCAAGTAAATCTTCATAGATACAAAATTTATCTCGGCCATTATTTTTTGCATAATAAAGCGCTTTATCTGCGCTTTCTAGCACTGCAATTGGAAAATCATAAGGACTAATACGCGCTAAACCAGCACTGATCGTCATATTTTCAACAAAAGGAAACGATGTATCTCTAATGAGCTGTATAAATTCAGCCATTTTATTACTGATTGAGTCAGCATCTGTGGGCTCAAAAACAATCACGAATTCTTCCCCACCAAAACGAAAAATTAAATCTGTTGAGCGAAAAAAGTGACGCATTTTTTGCGCTAATACGAGTAACACTTCATCTCCACAGATATGACCGTATTGATCATTTATATTTTTAAAATGATCAATATCTAAAATAGCCAGCCAAGATGTTGATGCCTGCTTTTGTTGCCTTTTATCTTTATCTCGGGATGAGCCGTGCATTTTTAATACTTGTTTTTCAATTAGCTGTTTTATTTTTTTCTCAAAGGTCTGTCTATTTAACAGACCCGTTAATTTGTCTCTTTCGTTTTCATGGAGTATCACTAAATAGTTTTCAAATATGCGGCAAAAAGCATTTAGCATCACTTGAGCCGAACTATCTAAACTTTTTGAAACCACAGAAATGGCAGCAACTGTTTTTTCTTGGCGGGTAATGGGGAGCCAACGGCGTTCAATTCCATCGGCAGACTGAACAGTAATAATACAGGCAGAACGTAAACACGATAGAAGTTCATCCTCAGGCTGTGCAACAATTTGTCGTTGTACCCACTCGAATTGCTTTTCACCCGTCACTTTTAAGCAAAGACTTTGCTCAATAGTCAGTTGGCCTTGAACTTCTATATCTTTATAAACTGAGACTTCTTTACAGCCTATAAATTCTTGGATGGTCGATATCAAACTATATTCAAGAGAATCTACATCTCTATTTTTTGTTATTTTGATGACTGAATTCAGTAAATTTTCTTGCATTGTACTCCCTAAAGCAAACTGGGCGTTTGAGCATTAATAAAATTTAGCATAGACCACGCAGTGGAATATGCTAAATAAAAATTAAAGCATCAATGCTCATCCAGTTTAGGAGCCGCATTTTTAATAAATTAAGAACTGTAAGCGCTATTTTAGCTATTGGTCATGCAATTAATAAACTTCTCAGAGAGCTGTGTTATTGCCACTTTATCAGTGTACATAGGCTCGTTATTTTTTATTATAAACTCAGCACATTGTGCTTGAGATTGTTTGAATTTTTGCTTACATGAGTTTACCGATTCGCCAATTACTTCTTGGTAGATGCTTTCATCACACAAGCTATCGGCAAATTGACTCGCCCCGGTAATAATTTCATTAATGCTGACAGGAGAGGATTCTAATTTGAAGAATATATCGCTGTAAGTTTCAACCGTTATGCTCTGTGCAGGGTCAAATAAAGTCGCTTTTGCACTTAAATATGAGCCAGCTATTAATAATGCCACAGCAGCCATTGTTGTGTATTTCATAACATTTCCTTGTAAAGTCTTAGCCCAGTGGTGCCAAAAACGTCCTATTTCACTCACACCTTATTAGCCAATGCTAATAAGATTAATAACTGTATTGATGAGATTTTTTAAGTACTGGAGGATTGCAACAAATGTAGGGCAATAAGCCTATTGATTTGGTTAAAAACATTCCTTGTTCCTAATATCAAGTAGACTACAATCAAGTTAGCTTAAATACAAATAATTAATGCTCACTGAATGTACTAAATAAATCGAATTAACGCTTAAATTTAGTCTCTAAAATAACCGATGAACGGGTACGCTCTACCCCATCTAAGTTACCAATATCATCAAGTAAGTGGCTTAACTGCTCAAGGTTCTGTGCTTCTACAATAGCAATTAAATCAAACTCTCCACTGATTGCATACAACTGAGAAATCGCATCAATTTGCTTTAATTCAATATTAGTTTTTGTTGTTAGCTTCTGTTTTACTTTTATTGAAACATGCGCAGAGACCAAGCTATTTAAAAAGTCATCTCCAAAGTCAACGCTATAACCCTTAATGATCCCACTTTGCTCTAATTTTAGCATTCGGCTTTGCACCGTTGAACGAGATAAACTCAAATGCCTTGCTAAGTCAGAAATGCTAGCGCGGGCGTTCGTTTTTAATACTGAGAGTAGTTTTTCATCTTGGGGAGTTATCATAATGCTAATTAAATTCGTTAATTTGACTATTATTCTAATCATTTTTCACAAAATAGCACTGCAAATTTCATTCATAACCTTTGATAATGACATTTTTAATAAGTAAAACACATTGTATTGCTGAATCATCCTGACCTTATCGTTATTTTTTCAGCAACGTATTTTTTTATGTGAATAATTTAGGTGTAAAAATGCAAGTAACCAGAGATTTATTTAACGACGTAATGGTCCCTAATTACAACCCTTCGGCTGTTGTTCCTGTTCGCGGTGAAGGCTCACGTGTGTGGGATCAGAACAATAACGAATTTATCGATTTTGCCGGTGGTATTGCAGTTAATTGTTTAGGGCATTGCCATCCTGCATTAGTCGGTGCACTTAAAGAGCAAGGCGAAAAAATTTGGCACTTATCAAATGTAATGACCAATGAGCCAGCTCTTCGTCTAGCTAAAAAAATGGTTGATGCCACGTTTGCTGAAAAAGTTTACTTTGCAAACTCAGGGGCTGAAGCAAACGAAGCAGCATTAAAATTAGCACGTCGCTTTGCACTGGATAAATTTGGTGCTGAAAAAACTAAAATTATTGCTTTCAATAAAGGTTTTCATGGTCGTACATTTTTCACTGTAACAGTGGGTGGCCAAGCTGCTTATTCTGACGGTTTTGGTCCAAAACCTGCTGATATTGTTCATTGTGACTACAATGATATTGCCGCTTTTGAAGCCTTAATTGGTGATGATACCTGTGCGGTAATGATGGAGCCATTACAAGGTGAAGGCGGCATTGTGCCACCAACTAATGAATTTGCACAAAAAGTACGTGAACTGTGTACTAAACACAACGCACTACTTATTTTTGATGAAGTGCAAACAGGCGTTGGCCGTACAGGTCACTTATACGCATACGAAGGCTTAGATGTTATTCCTGATATATTAACTACGGCTAAAGCCTTAGGTGGCGGTTTTCCAATTGGCGCTATGATCACCACCACTGAAATTGCAGCACACCTAAAAGTAGGCACGCATGGGTCTACATATGGTGGTAACCCGTTGGCTTGTGCTGTTGCAGAAGCGGCATTTGATACCGTTAATACGCCTGCTGTATTAGATGGCGTAAAAGAGCGTGAACAAATGTTCCGTGATGGTTTAAATGCAATTAATGAAAAATACCATGTATTTAGCGAAGTCCGTGGTAAAGGCTTACTAATCGGTGCGGTACTAAATGAGAAATTTGAAGGCCGTGCTCGTGACTTTTTAGTAGCAAGTGCAAATAACGGCTTAATGAACTTAGTAGCCGGTATGAACGTTATTCGTTTTACACCTTCATTAGTGATTCCATTTGAGGACATTAAAGAAGGCTTAGCTCGCTTTGAAAAAGCAGTAAGCGATGTAGTAAACGGTTAATAACTAAGTAAAACATAACTAAGTCCTGAGGCAAACACACGTTTACCTCAGGATTTTATATGTTGTTGGAGCAAGTAGTTAATGCAAGTATTACGTCCTATTACTGTCAATGATTTTGCAGCACTTAAAGAGATTGCCATTGAGTCTGGCCATGGCTTTACCTCTTTACCTGTCGATGATGGGCAACTACAAGAAAAAATTGATCGTGCGCAAAACAGTTTTACTAAAAACGTAGATAAGCCCATCGACGAAAGCTATCTATTTGTTTTAGAAGACAGTGAAACCGGCAAGGTAATTGGTACTACCGCCATTGAAGCGGCCGTCGGGTTATCTGTACCTTTGTATCATTATCATCTAGGTAAAACCGTTCACCATTCACCCACTTTAAACGTTTACAATACCGTAGATATTTTGAGTATGTGTAACGACTACACTGGCTGCTCAGAAATATGTACTTTATTTTTACGTGAAGACAGTAGAAAAGGCCTGACGGGACGTTTTTTATCACGTTCACGTTTTTTATTTATGGCGCAACACAGCGAGCGCTTTGCCGACACAGTAATTGCTGAGATGCGTGGTGTTAGCGATGAAGACGGTCACTCGCCATTTTGGCAATGGTTGCAGGAACACTTTTTTAGCATTGAATTCCCACAAGCCGACCATTTAGTGGGATTAGGCGATAAAGTGTTTATTAGCGAACTCATGCCTAAATACCCTATCTATGTGAATTTGCTGAGCAAAAAAGCACAAGCGGTGATTGGCCATGTGCATGATAAAACCAAACCAGCACTTAAACTGCTTGAAAAAGAAGGCTTTGAACACCGCGGATACGTTGATTTATTTGACGCAGGCCCCACAGTAGAAGCAAAGCTCGGTAATATTCGCAGTATTCGTGATTCACAGGTGTGCCCTATTACTATTGGCGAGCTTGAACATATCAATGAGCAAAGCTCAGACACCCTTGCTATTTGTAATCAAGGGGTTAGCGATTTCAGAGCCACATTTACTAAACATGCTCATTACAATCAGGCAAAGCACACCTTAATCATCAGCCAAGAAGTAGCTGATGCACTTCATTTAAAACAAGGAGATGCAGCGCGATTTTTCCGCCTGTAACATTATTTATGAACACACAACTAATTAATAATCAATGGCTTGTAGGCAAAGGCCCAGCGTTTGATTCTATTAACCCAAGTAATGGTGAAATTGTATGGCAAGGTAATGGCGCCAACGCAGAGCAAGTTGACAGTGCCATTAAAGCGGCAAGAGCCGCGCAAGTTCAATGGGCAGACATGCCAATTGAGCAACGTATTACTATTTTAGAAAACTTCGTAGCCCAACTAAAAGAACACAGCGAAGAGTTTGCCACTATTATTGCTCGTGAAACAGGTAAACCGCTATGGGAAACACGCACAGAAGTGGGCGCGATGAAAGGCAAAGTGGCCATTGCGATCCGTGCTTACAATGAACGTACTGGTACAACCGAAAACCCAATGCCTGGTGCAAAAGCCTTTATTCGCCACAAACCTCACGGTGTGGTCGCTATTTTTGGTCCGTATAATTTCCCTGGGCATTTACCAAACGGCCATATTGTACCAGCCATACTAGCCGGTAATACCGTGGTATTTAAACCATCAGAATTAACTCCTCATGTAGCGCAGTTTACGCTAGAACTATGGTTAAAAGCAGGCTTACCTGCTGGGGTTATAAACCTTGTTCAAGGTGAGTTAGAAACAGGTAAAGCGCTGGCCTCACATCAAGATATAGATGGCCTATTTTTTACTGGTAGCTCAAACACAGGTCATTTATTACATAAACAATTTGCCGGCCACCCAGGTAAAATTTTAGCGCTTGAAATGGGCGGTAATAACCCGCTAGTGGTTAAAGATGTTGCTGATGTTAGCGCCGCCGTGCACGATATTATTCAATCGGGCTTTATTACTTCGGGTCAGCGTTGTACTTGTGCACGCCGTTTATTTATTGAAAAGTCGCCCAATGGCGATGCTATTTTAGAAAAGCTGATCAGCGCCACCAAAAATATCCTAGTAGACGATAGCTTTGCGGACGATCAACCTTTTATGGGTGCCATGATCAGTGAAAAAGCCGCATTAGGCATGGTTGCAGCGCAAGCTGAGCTAGTTAAACAAGGTGCTGAGATTCTTGTTGAGCTTAAACAGTTAAAATCAGGCACTGGGTTTGTAAGCCCGGGCATTATTGATGTCACTAATATAAGCGAAATTGCCGATGAAGAACACTTTGGCCCGCTTATAAAAGTATATCGTTACACTGATTTCAATAGCGCTATAACAGAAGCAAACAACACCAGCTTTGGTTTATCTGCTGGTTTACTTGCTGATAGCGAAGATGATTACAGTCACTTTTTAAAACGTATTCGTGCCGGTATTGTTAACTGGAACCGCCCTATTACAGGCGCATCAAGCGCAGCGCCATTTGGTGGTATAGGTGCCAGTGGCAACCACAGAGCCAGTGCATACTACGCTGCAGATTATTGCGCATACCCAGTGGCCTCTGTAGAGTCAGAAAAAGTTAACTTACCGCAAACCCTCGCGCCGGGCTTAATAATTGAATAACAATTTAAATAGATTTAAGGATTTACCATGCATACTGATGTAAACACATTATTTGATAACCTGTGGCAAAACTACCTAAGCGTAACGCCATCGGCTGACAAAATTCATGACCTATTAGGCTCAACGCAAAAAGACGACATAATCAACGATCATATTGCGCTGCGTACTTTTAATATTGAAAAAGTAGGCCTTGAAAAACTAGCTGCACACTTTTTAGCCATTGGCTACAAAGAATGTGGTGAGTACCATTTTGAAGCAAAAAAACTCTACGCTAAGCACTACGAGCACAGCGATCCAACGCAACCTAAAGTGTTTATTTCTGAGTTATTAGTTGAAAAATGTTCACCTGAGCTTCAAGCAATTGTTACTGATATGGTTGCACAAATTGACGAAAGTGCGGTGACTGCCGATAACTTTTTATATTCAGGTACACATTGGCAAGTAAGCACTGATACTTACAAAAAGCTATTAGCAGAGAGCGAATATGCGGCGTGGATGTCTGCGTGGGGTTACCGTGCAAATCACTTTACTGTGAACATTAATACCTTAGCTAAGTTTGATAACATCCATGATGTAAACCAAGCTCTTAAAGATGCTGGTTTTTCACTTAATACCTCAGGGGGTGAAGTAAAAGGCTCACCAGAGGTACTATTAGAGCAATCATCAACATTAGCTGATGAATACGCTGTAACCTTTAGCGATGGCGATATGCGCATTCCTAGCTGTTTTTACGAGTTTGCTATTCGTTATCCAAAACCTGATGGTGAAATTTACACCGGTTTTGTCGCTGCCTCTGCAGACAAAATATTTGAAAGCACCAACGCACGATAACCAAAGTGTGTTGAATTTAAAAAGCCCACTTTTGGGCTTTTTTTATGCCTAATGAATGGTTTAAAACAATTTTATGTATCGATAAAACAATAAAAAATGAGAACAATTAATTGCCCCCTTATGGGCATGCAGGCTTATGTGTGTAAACTTAAACGCAGTTGCTTATTCCCACTGCGTTTTTTACTAAAAAAGGAGCAGCTTTCCTCTTTAATATTATAAAAACAACGGTTTATAGTCATTTTCTAATTGTTCAAAAGACAAATCGCCAATAAATCGACCAAAGCTGAGCCACGTAGCAAGGCCTCTTAAATCTTTAAAATGAGGCGGCACAAATTGCGGATTTTCAATGACACCTAAGTCATGCAATTGCGATATTAATCTAAAGTCATCAATTGATATTTTACCCACCAGCAATAATGGCAACTGATCAATTCGACCAAGCTGTATCGCCACCCTAATTAAGTTGTAAACTAAAACAAAGCCTTTTATGTAAGCAATATCTTTGGTAAAGGGTAAGCCGGTTGCGGTACTGCCTCTAAAAACGCGCTGTGCAAGAGTATAGCTGTCGTCTTTTGATAAACCTTGAGCAACGTAATCTCGGTAAATATCGATAAACTCAGCACCATCAATCACTTTCGTCACCGCTTGAATACGGTTTACTAATTTTGATAAACGACGTGGTGTTGATTTAAGAGTAATAATTTCCGTCAGTACTGCAAGCCCCTCTTGGGTAACCGTAGAGCTTGGTGTGCCTTTACTCAAGCAAGTTAAATAAGGTTGCGCTAAGCCATTTTGAGTGGTGCCTACATGGATCCAGCCCTCGTGCACTTCTAAAATATCTAATTCGCGCTGAGAAAACTTAACATCTTGATTGAGCTTAATATTATTAGCACCTGCTGCCGCATCGCTGACAATACCATCACTTAGCATCACTTCTACGTTTATTCCCGGCATGCTGGCATTGACCTGTTCAGATAAAATCCGCACCGCGTCGCTGGCATCAATATTTTTAGGATCTTCAGGCAAAATATCCGCTGCAAGTAAATTTTTTAAAGGCTGTTCAAGCATATTAGCCAGTTCTGATAGCGATGGCTCACCAGCATGAAACAAATCTTTAGGATGACCAAATAGCTCCACTGATAAGTCATGAAACTCTGGCGTACCGCGGTATTCAAGCATGCTCAGAACCGTTTTATATTCGGTACACATTTTACCCATATATTGTGCAATTGGGTTTAATTGCCCCAACTGGTTAATAATATTGCGGTGCAGTGTTGAAAATGCTTGGCGCAACTCGCTAGGAACAAATCCTAAATCGCGCTGTTGATAATAAGCACGATCAATAAGTGGATTTTTTTGACATTTTTGTCTAAAAAATTCCTCTTTAATTTGTTTATCCCAATTTATTGCATCGAGTATTCTAATAGGTGTTTGCAATGCAATGAGTTGGTCGGATAATTCACGAGTTTTCGAAAGTAACGCTTTGTCTATCATGGTAAAAGCTCAACAAAAAGTGAACTTTGAGCATAATTTATAAATGAAAAATAACAAAGCAATATCATACTTTTTAGACTATTGTTTTTATGATGATCGACCCTCACTTCTATAGCGTATGAGTGATTAAATAAAAGGGACAAACAATGAAAAATGAAATCGACAATAAACAGATTCTAGCGGTTTACGAACGCATTCAACAACGCGGAGAAGTCACAGAAGAAGGTAAATTTTATCAAGGGATCACTGCATATTCTGATATAGATGGCTACACCGTCTATTTACAAGGCAGTGGTGTTTTACTTCGCTTTGGGTTTCATAATACTTATCACCTTGATTATGAACACGACAAACACAAAGACGACTTTTTGAAAAAACTTTACAACATAGCTAATGAAGAGTGATGCGATCAACAAATAGAAGAAACAGACCAACCAGTTCGCGCAATTTGCAGTTTATTAATCAAGTTATTGCGCAATTAAAAGCAGAGCCTGAAAAACTGCAACTCATCAAAAACAACCTTGCTTATTACCGTGCGCAAACGCATTTAAAACGTGGATTTTTACTTGCAATAGAACGTTTTGATTGGGTATTTGAAGCGACCGATAATATTGATGAAATTTGCGACCAAATTATGGCTGATGATTATATTGGCAACCGTTTAAGACGTTATCCTTTGCTCTTTAAAGGCGTTGTTGAAACCTAAACAGCGTCTTTATTTATCTCTTAACTAAGTTAACATTTCTGTAAATTAATCTCATATTTCACTTCCTAAATCTTTTTTCTTGGATCTTCCCACAAACTCGCCTTACCGCTTTTTAAAGTAATCTGCCCACAAAAAATACAATTAGTACTCTAATAGTTATCACACTAATAAATAAATCACTAAAAGTTTCGCCAATTATGTAAACAAATAATTACACCGCAAAAGGCAATCAAAGAAACACACATAACAAATTGTTATTAAACGATATTTTATAAAAACCCAGCTTGTTGATATAACTTCATTTTAGACTTATTTTATTAATTATTTATCCACATTTCAGACACTCACCATTTGCACGAACCTTGAATTGTTAGAGCTATTACCTTAAGCTTATCTTTATTGAACGATCAATTAATAAAAATCATGCCTAAAGTTGGAATGGAACCTGTAAGGCGTCAGCAGCTAATTGACGCAACAATAGAGTCAGTTGCTCAAAAAGGGTTACAAGCAACCACAATTAATAGTATTAGCAAAAATGCGGGGATGTCTTCTGGCATAATTAGCCATTACTTTGGTGGGAAACAGGGGCTAATTGAAGCAACTGTGCGTTACTTACTGTCTAACTTGAAATATGACTTGATCAGCAAAGTAGATGAAAAGACCACGCCAACTCAAAGGTTAATGTTTATTGTTGAATCAAACTTTGCGCTAGTACAACAACGAAAAGACACCACTCGGACGTGGTTAAGTTTTTGGGCGCAATCAATGCACGACAAGGAACTTCATCGTTTACAAAATGTAAACAGCAAACGCTTGCAAAGCAATTTAACCGTTTCATTTAAGCAATTAATGCCTTTAGCGCAAGCAAATCTCGCGGCAGAGTTAACCGCAGCAATGATCGATGGTTTATGGCTACGAGCCGTATTAAGCCAATCAGACGAAAATCAGTTTAAACACAGTGAATCACTGGCTAAAAACTACGTGCATTCACTTATCAAGCAATATGGAGCCTAACGTGACTACACCTATCTATCAAAACTTTATCAACGGTCAATTCCTTGCAAACAAAAGCGGCGAAACATTTGATGTAGTAAATCCTGCAACCGGCCAAGTAATTTATGCCGTTGAAGTTGCCGATGAATACGTTCAAAACGCAGCAATTGAAAGTGCAAAACAAGGCTTTAAAGTTTGGTCAGCCATGACCCCTATTGAGCGCAGCCGTATTTTATTAAACGCCGTTGCTATTTTACGCAAGCGTAATGATGAGCTTGCACTAGTTGAAGTGCTCGATACCGGTAAACCAATGCAAGAAGCTAACTGCGTAGATGTTGAAACAGGCGCAGATGTAATTGAATATTTTGCAGGCCTTGCCCCTGCGCAAGTTGGTCAACAACAAATGGTTGGCGATGATTTTTACTACACACGCAAAGAGCCTTTAGGTATTTGTGCTGGTATTGGTGCATGGAACTACCCATTACAAATTGCATGTTGGAAGTCTGGCCCTGCCCTTGCTGCGGGTAATGCATTTATTTTTAAACCTTCAGAAGAAACCCCGCTTGGCGCAATTAAATTAGCCGAGGTATTTATTGAAGCAGGTGTACCCGCTGGCGTATTCAATGTAGTTCAAGGCGCGGGTGAAGTAGGCCAATGGCTTACTGCACATCAAGATATTGAAAAAGTATCGTTTACTGGTGAAGTAGGTACCGGTAAGAAAGTCGTCGCCAGTGCAGCAGGTACATTAAAAGATGTGACTATGGAGCTAGGTGGTAAATCGCCGTTACTTGTCTTTGACGATGCCAATATAGAGCAAGCAGTAAGCGCGGCAATGTTAGGGAACTTTTATACCCAAGGTGAAATTTGTACTAATTGCACTCGTATCTATGTTCACAAAAATGTGTACCAGCAGTTTATTGATGAGCTTAAAACTCGCACCGAAAACAATATTATTGCCGGCGATCCACAAGATTTAAACACTAACTTTGGCGCGCTTATTTCTAAAAAGCATCAAGATTTAGTACTGAGCTACATCAACAAAGGCCTTGAAGAAGGGGCAACGCTATTAACCGGTGGCTCAACGCTTTCACCAGCATCTGCGCCAAATGGTTATTTTGTAGCGCCAACCGTATTTGTTGATTGCAACGATGAAATGACCATCGTTAAAGAAGAAATTTTTGGCCCAGTAATGAGCGTTTTAGTATTTGATGACGAAGATGATGTAATTGCACGTGCTAACTGCACTCACTTAGGTTTAGCTGCTGGCGTATTCACAAGCGATATTAAACGTGCTCATCGCGTTATTCATCAGCTACAAGCGGGGATTTGTTGGATCAATGCTTACGGTAACTCGCCGGCAGAAATGCCTGTAGGTGGCTATAAGCAATCAGGTATCGGCCGCGAAAACGGCATACAAACGCTTGATCATTACACGCAAACTAAGTCTGTTTATGTTGGTATGGCTGACATAGAAAGCCCATTTTAAGGAATCATTATGAACCACTCTTTTGATTATATTATTGTAGGCGCGGGCTCAGCAGGTTGTGTGTTAGCAAATCGCTTGTCTGAAGATTCAAGTAACAAGGTATTGTTACTTGAAACCGGCGGCAGCGATAAAAGCATTTTTATTAAAATGCCCACTGCTCTGTCGATTCCAATGAATACCGATAAGTATGCGTGGCAATTTCATACGCAGCCAGAAAAGTACTTAGATAACCGTGAAATGCACTGCCCACGCGGTAAAGTGCTTGGCGGCTCATCATCTATTAATGGCATGGTGTATGTACGTGGTCATGCGAAAGATTTTGATGAATGGCAGCAACATGGCGCTAATGGCTGGGATTATCAAGCCTGTTTACCGTATTTTAAAAAAGCAGAAAGCTTTTATCTAGGTGAAAACAGCCATCGTGGTGGAACAGGCCCCCTTGGCGTTAATAACGGTAATAACATGGAAAACCCTTTGTATAGCGCCTTTATTGATGCTGGTGCTCAAGCGGGTTATGCCACTACAGCTGATTATAATAGTGCTCAACAAGAAGGCTTTGGCCCTATGCACATGACCGTTAAAAACGGTGTGCGCAGCTCAGCCTCTCGTGAATATTTAGATCCGATTAAGCATCGCAGTAATCTAACAATTGTAACCGGTGCACTTGCGCAGCGCGTTATTTTAGACGGTAAAAAAGCAACCGGTGTTGAATACAAGCTCAATGGCACAGTTAAAACAGCCACAGCAAGTAAAGAGGTTATTTTAAGTGCGGGCTCTATCGGTTCACCTCACCTGTTACAACTGTCCGGTATTGGTGATACACAAATACTTGAAAAAGCAGGTGTTGAAGTAAAACATCACCTACCAGGTGTTGGTCAAAACTTGCAAGACCATTTAGAGTTTTACTTTCAATATAAGTGTAAACAACCCATTACCTTAAACGGTAAATTAGGCTTGTTTTCTAAAGGTTTAATTGGTGCAAAATGGCTGCTTACCCGTAAAGGTTTAGGCTCAACTAATCACTTTGAATCGTGTGCCTTTATTCGCTCAAAACCCGGTGTTGAATGGCCTGATATTCAGTATCACTTTTTACCAGCAGCAATGCGTTATGATGGACGCAGTGCTTTTGCAGGGCATGGTTTTCAAGTGCATGTAGGTCATAACAAACCTAAAAGTCGTGGCAGTGTCACTATTGCCTCAGCAGATCCGACGCAGCCGCCAAAGATTGTGTTTAATTATCTTGAGCATCAAGACGACATTGAAGGCTTTAGGGCGTGCGTACGTTTAACGCGTGAAATTATTGAACAACCTGCCTTTGACGACTTCCGTGGTGAAGAAATTCAACCAGGGCAACAAGTTCAAACGGATGAGCAAATTGATGCCTTTGTGCGCCAAGCAGTGGAAAGTGCTTACCACCCTTCTTGCTCTTGTAAAATGGGTGAAGACGACATGGCTGTAGTTAACTCAAATACCCAAGTGCATGGCATGCAAAGCTTGCGTGTAGTTGACTCGTCGATTTTTCCAACCATACCTAATGGTAATTTAAATGCGCCTACCATCATGGTGGCCGAAAAAGCCGCTGATATTATTTTAGGTAATAAGCCTTTAGCTCATACAGGAGTTGATGTTGTGAATGCCACTGATTGGCAAACTTCACAACGAAATAAAACCCTTTAATTTAGCCTGCCATAAAGGCCACTCTTTTAGCAAAATGCTTTAAGGAGTGCCTTTATGCGCCTTGCAGTGGCTCACAAGCATAAATAGGTTATGCCTGTGTTAATGCAAGCACAATAAAAAAACGGAGTATATATGTGTTATTTTTATTCATTCTGGGAGGGCGATAATGACTATTTGGCTTAATGCAGGCATTATTTTCACCTTACTTGCCATTGTTACTATTTTAATAAAATGGGGCAATGTACGCGTAGTGGGCGTCACACCAGTGAGAACATTCACTTTTATAGCAATCCTGTTTACCTCAGGCCTAGACGTTGGCCTTATTATGTTCCCTTTAACCGAATTTGCCGGTTATGCAGACATAAAAGCAAGCCCAGAATATGCATTTGCCAATCCTCTCTCAATTGAGTTTGGTTATTGGGGATTTTTAATTTGGGGATTTTATTTTCTTACGTGCTTTTATTTCTGTGTAATAGAACCCAAAGTGAAGTTTTTTGAAATTCCATGGGTTAAGTTTTTAAACAACGTGGTCATTATTGGTACTTGTGCGTTTACCGCTTACTTATTACTGAGTAACTTGCCGTGGTATTTACCTGAACTCGGTGATGGCTCAAATGTTATTCCTGCGTTTTACTTAATCGTGCTTGCCGCTATTTGCTTTGCGGTGTATTCAAGTACCGATATTAAATATGTGCGCTTTTTAAGTATTGCAACTACTTGGTTGTTTATCGCCCTAATTGGCTTTATGTGGGCTGATGCCTTCTTATTTGGCGACAGTGAACTCTCTGCATTTACTAAAAACATCGGATTAATTGGTAATTACTTTGCCAACATCAATGAGTTTGTATTACCACTGAATGATTACCATGAGTTTTACTTATTTTGGTGGTTTGCGTGGAGCATTATGATTGGTCAATTTACATCGCGTTTTGTGGGCGGTTTAAAAACCTATCAAGTCCTTGGTGCTATGCTGATTTTCCCATCGATTCCAATCGCTATCTGGTTTAGTGTGTTATATCACTACCATGAAGCCGGTATTCCAACCGAGGGAATTAAAAACTTTGCTATGGTGTTTGTAGGTATCGTATTTGTTATTAATTCGCTCGATTCCCTGATCCGTTTATACACAGATAATTTAAACCTAACCGTAAAACGCTTTGGTAAATTTAAATATATTGCCATGAACGTTGTCGCTTTGTCGCTACTAACACTGCTATTTAAGCTTGAGTTTTTGCAAATTCAATGGGTTGGTGCTTTAGTTATAGGGTTATTCTTTATTTGCCTTGGTTTTATTGCCTACAGCAAACTTAAAACGGTCAGCAATATCGAAGGATCGCCTAAAGCGAATAAAATTGATTACACAAAAATAGAAACTATCAGCTAAGAAAACACATGAACAATAAATTAAAACAACTTTTTATCGCTTTACCGTTCACCGTTTTATCAACAACGGCAGCGGCTAACTGGTCAACAACGATTACGGCTGCATCTGATTACACCTTTAATGGTGTATCACAAACAGATAACGATCCGGCACTACAAGCAAGCCTTGACTACGCTTATGATAACGGTGTTTATGCCGGTGTATGGGCATCAAACGTAGATTTTGGTGATGACACCGACTTTGAACTAGATGCTTACGTAGGCCGATACATTCAGTTAAACGAACAAGTAAGCCTGGATTACGGTATTGCTTATTACACTTACCAAGGTAATAACAGCGATGGTAACTACGCAGAAGCGTATACTAAATTTGGTTACGCCAGTGACTACGGCCAAACAGAGCTTAACTTTTGGTACAGCTGGGATTACTTTGGCTACGATACTGGCCATGTGATTTCTATGATTGCGCACACTTACGAGCTTGCGCCAAATCATGCGATTCGTGCCAGCTTTGATATTTCAAACTCACTCGATGGCAATAAGTTCCAATGGGATGAAGCTAAGGGCGACAAATCGTATTATCACTACCGCTTAGCATACCAAACGAGCTATGAAGGGTTTGGCATTGAAGTGGCTGCTGAGAATACCAGCCTAGATTACGATTACGCAGATGAGCGAATTGTACTGGCTATCTCACGTACATTTGATTTGTAATAGTTAGCAGGGTCTGTTGTACTTTTAAGATTGAATTTGCAGCAGCCTGTTTGGTATTTAGGCAAAGCAGAGCCTATGTAGTGTTATTCCCCATAAATAGGCGATAACGTAGCATTAATGCCAAACAGGCGCTGCCCAAAGGGTTCTTCCTAGGGGCTATTTACTCTTTGTTGCTCGGTTTTTACTTAGCCCACTAGGTTACAAACCTCGCGCCGCGATTAAACACCCCCTAGTTTGAACAAATTTCAATCCACAAAGGTCAACAGACCCTAGTAAATATAAAAAAACACGCTACTGGTTAGCGTGTTTTTTTATTGCCTAGCAAAATCTTACTTTTATATTATTTATAGCGTTATAACTGCCACGCATAACTGACTTTAGTAAAGAAAGTACGTTGGTCTCGCTCAATGCTTTTTAACGAGTCATCCTGATAACCTTTATCTGAATACCCTAAGTAAAATAAGGTTTGTGCGTTAATTTTGTATGAGTACACCAGCTGACTACCGTAATCTTTGTTGATTTCGCTAACCTGATAAAAGTAAGCATCCTCATTTCTGTCTATATCTTCAAACTGTAAAATCAGCTTAAGCATAGCGCGCATACTAAACTTATAATAAAGCCTAAAATCAATAAGGTTTGCGGTAAAAACACGTCGCCCTTGGTAATCATCTAAATGGCTATAATTATGCCTAACATCGACCTGCCAATGGTTATTAATATCCCAAACAGCCTGCGATTGTGTGGTTAAAACATCGCCTAGCTGCTCATTAGTGTAATCTATACGGCTTGCATATTCGGCATATAACGATAATCTCAGATCTTTTGACGGTCTAAAAGCCGTATAAAAATAACCAATATTTTGGTTATAAAACTTGCCGTTATAATTTTCATAGCGATTTAACAAACCCAGCTCAAATACAGACTGCTTTTGACCTTGAAAGGTCATGTAACCTTCGTATTCTTCTTCAAGTAACTCGCCATTTTGCGCCCAGGTTTTATCCCAATCGGCGGTGTATGACCAGGTTGTTAGCATGTCATGTTCATCACCATACCAAGTTTGTCCGCCACCAAAGCCTACCTTTTCATAGTCTACCTTTTCTTGATAACCTAAATCGGTCCGGTAATCCTCACCAATATTGTCATAGGTCGCGTAGAGCTTATAATCACGCTTATCGCGTGTCAGCTTTAATGCATACGCCATATCCGACTGAGAGTCTGCTAAATTGTAGTTATCAACTAAAAACGGCGAGTTATTGGTATCAGCATTCGCGATTTGATAATTAAGCGTATCTGACTGATTAAACCAATAGCTTCCATCAACCGATAGCACCGTATTATGGTAGTCACTACTTTCTCTATGTGTAGAAGTGACACCAATAGTACCTTGTTGGCCAATATCATATTGATAACGTGCCACCACTGCTTTGGTTTTATCATTTAAGTTGGCAAAGCCCGAGCCTTGGTTAGTTGGCAATAAAATATTACTGTTATCGTCATCTGCAAACATCAGCGCATAACTGTGGCTGTCGGTTTTACCGGTGAGCTTGGCGCCAATATTTGGCTCAGCTATGGTACGGGTGTAAAGGAGTTCAAATAAGTTACTTTTAAAGTAAGATGCGCCATCTAAGAAAAACGGGCGTTTTTCTGCGTAATAAATAGAATATGTGGTGTTTACATCCAGTTCTAACGAATCGGTTTCTACCTGAGAGAAATCAGGGTTTATGGTGGCATTAATAACTGCATCTTTAGTGACGCCCCAACGCAGATCAAGCCCTACTTCTGTATTTACATCGCCGTTATCCCACGCACCAGGTACCTGTGTTTTTTGATCGTTTCTTAATGCGGTTAAGGTTGGCGTTAATTGCAGATTTTTACTCGGTGCTAAATTATTAAATCCAGTTATTTTGTCAAACTGACACAAACTACATTTAATATCACGGTCAAAGCCTGTACTTGATAATTGATACAACACATCACGCTGATAGTTGCGCATTACAGCAAAACCCCAGGTAGATTGATCTTTATTTTGTGCAAAGCGCAGAGCTTTAAACGGAATACGCATTTCAATTACGTAACCTTGCTCGTTTATGGTACCGGCACTGTCCCAAATGGCATCCCATGATAAGTCTGACACCCATTCATCGGTATCCGTCATGCGAAGATCACCTTGAGCGCCCAGTGGGTTTACATAAAACTCATAGCCTGTACGTTCATCGTTAAAGGTATCAATCACCAAACCGACAGTATCATCTTGCCAGAGGGTATCTCTGTCACGAAGCGCCGCGCGAATTTTACTCGGATCCGGGTCATAAGCTACAAACGCCACATATAAATTATGACCATCGTCATAAAGGTATGCATCTGTTTTTACTGGCGGTGTGCCTTTTTCATTCGGCTCATCTTGGTAATTTACCGCAACATGTGTTGCTTGTTGCCAATGTGGCTCGTTAAGCACGCCATCTACATCAATATTTTTATTAATGTGCGCGAGTTGATAATTAAGCTTATCGGCAAGTGCATTAGGGCTGAGAGTTAAACCGAGGCTGAAGCTGATCAACAACAGCCATTTTATTATTTTTGTAGGTATAAAGTACTGCATAAACATCCATTTAGATTTATTTACTTGTTAAAAGTAAACTTTGGTCTGGAGTGTAAATTATACAGGTACGTTTGTTAATACTTGCGCGTTAATATTTGCAATAAAATTAACAAAAAACTAATACACAACAAAATGGAATGATTATGTGTCGAGAAGTTTTAATTTATTAGCCACACCATTCCAACTATCGGCATCTTCCGGGGCGGGTTTAACTTGGGTGATGCGTGGCCATATTTCTGCTAGCTCCGCATTTAATTGGGTAAACTCTTTTTGCGATTCAGGTAATTCATCTTCTTGAAAAATAGCATCAGCGGCACACTCAGGTACGCATAAACCACAGTCAATACAGTCAATAGGACTAATAGCCAAAAAATTAGGACCTTCAAAAAATGCATCTGCAGGGCATACTGATACGCAATCAGTGTACTTACATTTTATACAATTTTCGGTGACTACAAACGCCATAATGGTTTAATACCTAATGTTTCACAATAACAGCTGCGGATCATACCCAACCCTTACCAAAACACAATAAATAAGTGCCAAAAGTGGGCAATTTAACGTAACATATGGCGCTTATAAATCAGCGCTTTGTGCACACCCCTTATTGTGAGCGGAATTTAATCCCCGCTATGACACCTAAAGAGATATTAATGATACGTTTAACCGAAATAAAGCTGCCGCTTGACCATGACGAAAATGCCATTGGCCAAGCCATCATCAATAAATTAAATATAAACCCAGAGCAGCTACACAGCTACAATGTGTTTAAACGCGGTTACGATGCACGTAAAAAAAGCGCCATTTTACTGATTTACACGCTTGATGTTGAAGTGGATAACGAAGCACAACTGTTAACCTCGTTTGAAAAAGACCAACACGTTAAAGTCTCCCCTGACACCAACTACAAATTTGTAGCGCACGCCAATAGCAGTATTAAAGAACGCCCTGTGGTAATTGGCTTTGGCCCTTGTGGCTTATTTGCCGGTTTAGTGTTGGCACAAATGGGCTTTAACCCAATTATTTTAGAGCGCGGTAAAGAAGTGCGTGAGCGCACCAAAGACACCTTTGGCTTTTGGCGTAAAAAGGCCCTTAATACAGAATCAAACGTACAGTTTGGTGAAGGTGGCGCAGGCACGTTCTCAGACGGTAAGCTCTACAGCCAAGTAAAAGATCCTAAACATTATGGTCGTAAAGTCATTACTGAGTTCGTAGAGGCCGGCGCTCCTGAAGAAATTTTATACGTGAGTAAGCCGCATATTGGTACCTTTAAACTGGTAACCATGATTGAAAAAATGCGTGCACGTATTATTGAACTTGGTGGAGAAATTCGTTTTAGCACCCGCGTTGACGATATCCATTTAGACAACGGCCAAGTGACTGGGCTTACGCTTTCTAATGGTGAACAGCTTGAAACTCGCCATGTGATATTAGCGGTTGGCCACAGTGCCCGCGATACGTTTAAAATGATCCACGATAAAGGCATTTATGTTGAAGCTAAACCCTTTTCAGTGGGCTTTAGAATAGAACATAAGCAATCAATGATTGATGAATGCCGCTTTGGCGATAATGCGGGTAACCCTATTTTAGGCTCTGCAGATTACAAATTAGTACACCATTGTAATAACGGCCGTACTGTATATAGCTTTTGTATGTGCCCTGGCGGCACTGTAGTTGCCGCAACCTCTGAAGAAGGCCGAGTCGTCACCAACGGTATGAGCCAATATTCACGTAGTGAACGTAATGCTAACAGCGCTATTGTAGTGGGTATTTCGCCAGAAAAAGACTTCCCTGGGCATCCCCTAGCCGGCATTGATTTACAGCGTAAACTAGAAGAGCAAGCCTATGAACTTGGTGGTAAAAACTACGATGCCCCTGCACAGCTTATTGGCGACTTTTTAAAAGGTAAATCATCGGCTAATTTAGGCGATGTACAGCCTTCGTATACGCCGGGCATAAAACTGACTGATTTGAGCAACGTATTACCTCCTTTTGCGATTGAAGCCTTGCGTGAAGCAATTCCAGCCTTTAACAAGCAAATTCGTGGTTTTTCAACTAATGATGGCTTACTCACTGGGGTAGAAACGCGTACTTCATCACCAATAAGTATCAAGCGCGATAAAACCTTCCAAAGTATTAATACTAAAGGGCTTTACCCTGCAGGTGAAGGCGCGGGTTATGCGGGTGGTATTTTATCAGCGGGTATTGATGGTATTAAAGCCGCAGAGGCGGTTGCGTTATCGATGCTAGAAAACGCCTAACTCGATTTAATCGACCTTTATCGAAAAACCTCACAATGTGAGGTTTTTTTGTGCTAAAAATAACCTGTGTTTCCATAAAATAGATAATAACAATGATTATAAAACGGCTACTTTTAACCTTATGTGTTTGTACAATAACTAACTTACACGCAGCGGCTAACAATACAGAGCTTAAAACCATTAGTGACATTCACAGCGCCTATAAAAATAATAGCACTACAGCTGAACAGCTTACCCGCACTTATATCGACAGAATAAACGCGCTCAATCCTAAATATAATGCAGTAATTAGTATTGAGCCCACTGCAATTGAACAAGCCAAACAACTCGATGCACTGTTTAAAGCCGGAAAATGGGCAGGCCCTTTACATGGTATTGCGGTATTACTAAAAGATAACATTGAAACAACAGGTACATTACCCACTACAGCGGGCTCATTAGCACTTAAAAATAACATTACCAATAAAGATGCCTTTGTGGTTAAACAATTACGCCAAGCAGGCGCTATTATTTTAGGCAAAGCTAACTTAAGTGAATGGGCTAATTTTCGCTCATCGTATTCGTCATCTGGTTGGAGTGCAATAGGTGGGCAAACCCATAACGCCCATGATGTAACGCGTAATCCGTGTGGTTCAAGCTCGGGCTCTGCTGTCGCGGTTGCTTTAAATTTTGCACCTATTGCGCTGGGCACTGAAACCGACGGCTCAATTACCTGCCCTGCATCTGTTAATGGGGTGTACGCCATAAAACCCAGTATGGGACAAGTTTCGCGCGCAGGCGTGGTGCCACTTTCTAGTAGCCAAGATTCGGTAGGCCCAATGGCACATTCTTTAAAAGATGCACTCGCAGTATTGTCCGTCATTCAAGGGGAAGACCCTAATGATGTATCAACACTCAACGTAAATAGAAAGCTTGATAGTATAGCGCCTAAGCCGTCACTGAGAATAGGCGCTTTACCTGCCAGTAAGTTTACTGTGGAAACACAAAAACTTTACGCTAAACAGCTACAAGCATTAAAAGACGGAGGTCATACCGTTGTCAATGTTGAAGTAAAAGATGATTTAAGCACACTTTACGTTGATGAATACGCCATCTTGCTTTACGACTTTAAAGCCGAAATTAATCACTATTTAAGCCAAACACCAACGCAAGTAACGGTAAAAAGTTTAGACGATTTAATCGCATTCAATACCGCAAATAAAAAGCAAGAAATGCTCTACTTTGAGCAAGATATTTTACAGCAAGCCAACGCGGTTGATTTGAGTGAGAAACAACAATATCAAAAAACCAAGGCGCGTTATCGCGCACTAGCAAACCGCGCTATTAGCAATTTATACCGCAATAATAAGCTCGATATTGTGATTGCGCCCACCGTTTCGCCCGCCTGGAAAACCGATTTAATTAACGGTGATAACTTTAAAGGCAGTAGTAGTTCATTGCCTGCTATTGCAGGAACAACCCATATCACTCTGCCAGTAGGTAAAGTAAGCCACTTACCGGTTGGATTGTCGGTTATTGCTAATCAAAATGCTGAAGCGGCTGCTTATGCGTACGCTGCTATTATCGATAATGTATTAGGCATAAAAAAACCTGAGTAAACTCAGGTTTTTTTAATGGCTTAGCTATCTTACTTTTTAAGTGATAGCTTTTCGCCTTTTAAGCTTTTACGTACATTAGAAATACGCGAACGGTTCTTCGCTCTCGCTTCACCGGTAGCTTGGCCTGATGGCTTATTAGCACGGGTGCGGCGTAAATGCGCTGGCTTTTTACCAATTTTATCAATCAGTACTTCACGATTACTTACTTCGTAACCTTCTAAGTAAACACGTTTAATTTTTTGACCAATTAAGGTTTCAATTTCAAACAACATGTTTTCTTCTTCGCGGCTAACAAACGAAATTGCTTGACCTTGGTTACCAGCACGGCCTGTACGGCCAATGCGGTGTACGTAATCTTCAGCAAGCCAAGGTAAATCAATATTAATAACGCGCGGTAAACCGTCAATATCAATACCACGTGCTGCAACTTCTGTTGCAACTAGAACGCGTACTTTGCCTTCTTTGAATTCACGTAACGCACGACGACGGTTACCCTGCGATTTATCACCATGACACACTGCCGCTGGGATACCGTCTAGGTTAAGCTCAGTGACTAGCTCATCTGCGGTTTCTTTCATGTTTACAAACACCAGCACTTGCTGCCAGTTTTTCTTACCAATTAGCTCAGAAAGTAACTCTTGCTTACGGCGCTCTTCTACCGGGTAAACCACGTGTTGTACTGTGCTTGCGGTGCTGTTAGTTTGATCAACACGCACAATTTCAGGTTGCTTTAGCACTTTAGAGGCAAATTGTTTAATTGCTGCTGGGAAAGTTGCTGAAAACAATAAGATTTGACGCTCATCAGCACAGCTTTTTATCACGCTTTGCATGTCATTAATAAAGCCCATATCGAGCATACGGTCAGCTTCATCAAGTACTAAGTGTTTTACTTGGGCAAGGCTTAAGTTACCTAAACGAATATGATCAAGTAAACGCCCTGGTGTTGCTACTACAATATCCACACCTTCTTTGAGTGCAATTTCTTGTCCTGCGGTATTAACACCACCAAATAAACTCACTACTTTTAGCGAAGTGTACTTAGCAAAGTCTTTAAAGTTATTCGCTATTTGCTCTGCAAGCTCACGCGTAGGCGCAAGGACTAAGGCGCTTGGCGCATTCGTAGTACTGCAATCTGACTCAAATAACTTTTGGATAATAGGGAGTGCAAAGGCAGCGGTTTTACCTGTGCCGGTTTGTGCACTCGCTAAAACGTCTTTACCTTTACGAACAGCCGGAATAGCTGCGCGCTGAATGGGCGTAAGGGTGTGGTAATTAAGTTCGTCTAACGCCTGAATAAGTTCAGGGGCAAAACTAAAAGATTTAAAATTCATTGCTGTATAACCTGCGGCCACATTATCAAGGGTCGCAAATTATACAGTAAAATCGCTTAAACAGTTAGTTTTAAACACCAGAAACCACTAATTTATAAAATGCAGGGTAATTAGCTATTATTAGCCGCTGTTTGAATTAGCTAAATGATTTTAACTCGCAATATTAATCCTCGCTTATTCACTTCTTTATTGCGATTTTATAAACTTTACACCGTTCTTTTACATTGTGTTACATAACCATTTGCATTTAAATAAAAAAAGCAGGTACACTTTCCCGCCCATTTTGTTGGGTGAATATAAATTAAAGGAAATTAATAATGATAAAAAGATGTTTAACTGCTGCGGTATTAGTAAGCGCGTTTGTTTCAATGCCGTCACAAGCAAAAAGTGGCATCAACCCATGGCAACAATGTGGTATTGGCGCGATGGTTTTCCCAGATAATGGCGTTGCTGCAGCAATTTCTAATATTATTTGGGATTTAGGCACAACTGCAGTGTCTTCTAACATCTCTTCAGTAGAAAGTTGTGAAGGCGCTAACGTAAAAACAGCGCAGTTTATTCAACAAACTTTTCCTGTATTAGAACAAGAAATAGCACAGGGTGAAGGCGAGTATATCGCTGCAATGCTTAACGTACGTGGTTGTGATGTAACTGCACATCAACAAATTATCACTTCGGTACGTAACGATTACGCAAACGCGCCAATAGACAATGCACAAGCATTTTATGAATTAGTTGAAGGTAAAATTACAACTAACTTTTCATCTCAATGCGCTGCAATCTAATAATTAAAGGGCTTAACAGCCCTTTTTTTTGGTTAAACAATGAAACCTCTATTTTATTTAATTAGTGCTTTTTTATTCATCTCTTTCTCAAGCTCTGCCACGAAATCTATCTCTGTTTTAGCCAAACACCCAATATGGTTGAAATTAGGGCATTACAAAAACCAACCAGCTACCATCAGTTATATTACTAACGCATCATTTTTTATTGCAGATAACGGACGTACTGATCCGGCTGCCGAATTAAAAGCAACAATCCATGCTTTTAATAACCTGCCCTCAATGCCATGTCGCTACCCTGCTCGTTACCAATGGCTCAAAGAGCAAGGTTTAACCTTTTCAATGCCAGCTGCAGAGTGCCCAAAATTAAAGCAATGGCGAGAGCAACAAGCAATTCACTCTGTTAGTTTAGTATTTGCATCTGGTTATATGAGTAATCCCGCATCATTATATGGTCATTTATTACTTAAACTTAATCGCTCGACCGAATCAAAAAACAAATTATTAGATTACAGTATTAACTATGGCGCACACGTTCCAGATAATGAAAACGGCTTGGTGTATATTCTCAAGGGCTTGTTTGGTGGTTATAAAGCCGGTTTTTCAGATCAACTATTTTACCGCCACCAGCATAATTACGGTGAGATAGAATTAAGAGATTTATGGGAATATACGCTTAATCTAAACGAGCGCGACGTGGCTTTTATTGCTAATCACTTATGGGAAATTTTAGGCACTGAATTTGATTATTACTTTGCCGATGAAAACTGTGCATTTCATCTTGCGCAAATTATTGAACTTGTTATTGGCGATCAACTAACCAGCGAAGGCGCTCCTTGGGTAATACCAGCCACTATTTTTTCAAGATTAAACACGGCCACTTACCAAGGCCAATCGGCGGTTAAAAATATCACATTTACCCCCTCGCGCGACACTGTATTTGCCAAGCACGTTCAATCTTTAAGTGAAAAAGAGCTCAGCTTTGCAAAACAAATCTTTGCCGAATCACCTGTACTTAAAAACGAATCGTTTTTAGCTTTGCCAGTACACTCTCAAAAAGCCATTATTGGCGCTTTATTTGAACTCGTACAAGTAAAACAAATTCAAAAGCAAACCCCAGTAAAAATAAGTGAGTTAAAGAATGCACTTATTAAAGCGCGCTTAAAGCTGCCAATGGGCGAAAACAAAGTAAAATTTCAATTTACCCAACAGCCACCACATCAAGCCCTCTAATAGCTCAGTTTCTGCGGTGCACACGGCTGAGCAAACACAGTACACTTTGGGTTTTAGGTTGAGTTATTTTGATACCCTTGCCTCTGATATTGCCCGCATTCCATTTTCTAATTTAGAAATGTTAGATACCGAGCTGATGTTTACTGATGGCGAAACTTACATAAACAAAGTTCATTTATTAGATTTGGAGTCATTCAATCCAAACCAATTATCTTGGGCTAATGAATCTAAGTGGTCGTGGAAAATTAATGTTGGATTCGACAGACAACCAGCACTGTGCAGAACCTGTAAACGTAGGTTTGTTATGGGGGGAGCCGGACAAGCTTGGCAATTTAGCAACAACACCTTAGCCTATAGCTTAATTAATGGTTATTTAGGTGATTTAGCTAAAAACAGCCACTTTTATGATTCGTCGGTAGAAGTGGGGGTTATTACTGGTACTGACTCAGGTATTAAACTTAAAGCATCCTACGAAAAGTCATTCTTAAATGCCAAAAACCCTGCGCAAACCAAACTAGAAATGGCAATGCCTTTAAGCCAAGATATTGATATTAGATTAGCGGTCACTCACGCTAATTCAGCTATGTGGCAGCTTAAACTCAACTACTATTGGCAGTGATATAAAAAAGCAGCCTCTGTGTATACAGTAGGCTGCTTTGAAAATTTAGTATTTAATAAATAGTCTAACAGTTTAAGATAAAATCAAAACCTTACTAATATCCACACACTGCGCTCGACTACCGACAAAATCTTGCTCATTAAGCTGATTAATTAGGGTTTCACCTTGTTGCTGTTGCTCATCGCTAAGCGGCACATAAGGCATTCTAAACACTGGGTTAACCGCGCCTGTCATGATCATCGCGGTGTTAATGGCAATTGGGTTTGGCTCGCAAAACAGCCAGTTCATTAATGGTTGTAATGAATTATTTAGCGCATCATTTTTGCTATCCATTAATTGACGGAACAAACCCGGGATCAGGTTAGACGTAACTGAAATAACGCCATGTGCTTTATGAGTATGGCGTGCATCGTGTGCTTCGTCATCATTACCAGACCAACACGCAATACCCTGTCGTTCATAGTGCGCTATACGCTCATTGCCACCACATTCTTTAACACCAATAAAGTGCTCATGCTGGGCCAGTGGTTCAATAATATCAGGGGTGAGGTCTTGACCTGTGCGCCCTGCTACGTTGTAAATAAACGCCGGACCAATATCAAGCACACGTTTAAAGTGCTCTTTAACACCGGCAATTGATGTGCGCCCGTAGTAAGGGTTAATTTGTAATGAGGCATGCATGCCGCTGGCAAAACCATATTTTGTTGCTTTAATTGCTTCGCGCGTATTATTACTGCCGGTGTTACCTACAATCAGTAATTGCTCACCAAATTTATTGGCACTGTGCGCAATTAGCATTAAGTGCTCTTCCCAGTTCATTAATTGGCCTTCACCGGTAGTGCCACCAACAACTATGCCGTCAACACCCGCTGCAATTTGTATTTCAACGAGTTCATCATACTTTGCAATATCTATCTCACCATTGGCTAAGTAAGGTGTTTTAATTGCAGTAATAAGGCTTGCTTGTTTAATTTGTTCTAGGGTGCGCATAAAAAAATCATTGTTATTAATACTTGCCCTATTTGTACCATATTTACCGCGCTATTTGCAGTGATAGCCAGTATTTAATTATAAAATGGCTTGTGTTATTGAGTTTGATGATACAAAATAAACAACTGTATAAATAAACAGTATTTTGTTTTTTACTATTAAGCGAGCCACTATGCGTTTATCTGACTATTTAAGCACTCACTTTTATCACACTGATGAGTTATGCCAAGCACTCAACATAGACACTGAAACTCTTGAAAATTGGCAAGCACAGAGCATTTTCCCTAAACCCAGTTATTGCATTAAAAATCAAATGAGCTGCAGCTCTTATTCAGGCTTATATGAGTGTGAAGAATACGACGATTATTATCCCCGAGGTTGTGTAAATTGGGGGCAAGGATTAGTTAAACAAAAAATTGAATCATCTAACCAAGCTTTTAATCTGTTTACCCAGCACTATACCCAATGTTTGGCAAAGCTTGCACAGCAAGGCTTTATATTTAACGAAGAATTGTTTGGCTGTGAAATAGAAGAACATTTACAGCAAGTATGGCAACAATTTTTATGCAGCAAATATGGCGTGCTCACCCAAAACGGCTTAATTGATGAAATTGTGGCTGTGGATATTGGCAGATTATTAGTAGACGATATAACCGAACTGCGCAGCAAAGCCAGTTTAGATAAGGATGAGCGCACCCGCATTCATCCTGCTATGAAGCTTTTAAATAAAGCCCTCAGCCATGGCGCCGATCACGAAAAGCAACTCACATTACGTAGCCGCTATATTGATGCTCTTATTTTAAAATACGATTTATCGATTAAGTAAAGGGTCGTGTTTGGCTGAGGAGTTTAGCTATTTAAGGTTGTTATTTGAATGCTGCTAAAGCCCTGAACACATTTTTTGCGCTTTTATTGTTTGCTCAAGCTTGATTGTTTTTAATCCCTATAGCAGTAACGAATTATGTGAGAATATTAACCGTGTTTTAGAGCCCTAAGTTATGGCTATCTTTCTTCTATTCGACATAAATCGATAAGAACTTAGCTGTAGTGGAGCTTTAGGACCTATATTAAGACTTACTGTCCAAGTTATTTTCTTTTGAGACTCTACGAGCTGCCATTAGATCTAGATTCAATTGTTTTGCTATTGATATGAGCAAGGCCAACTCTTGTTCAATAAGTGGTAACGCATTAATTTCAAATGCTGACTGGTCGATCCAAGTTGGCTCTAAGAGGTTTTCTGTATGCCGAATAAAAAATACGGCTTTATTGCCAACAAATTCACATTCAAGTTGAGTAGCATTAACTTTCATAACAAAGGCGTATAATAACGACAGCAGTTGTTCCATCATAACCGGTGTTAGAATATAACGCGCTAAAACCTGATCATTTGAATAAACTTCAAATTTATTTTCAAAGTCGACGTTTTCTAGGGCGACTTTCTCAGTTGCTTTGTTATCTTTAGTGAGCCAGTTTAATACCTTGCCATGATCATGTTTCACAAGCGTATGTGAATTAAAATTAAAAGGCATTGTAAGTAAGACTAAACACCCTTTAAATACTCTATTACTACCATTTTTACTTCTTTTATGAAGAGTTAACTCAGTAAATTCAAATCCAATGTCGTCTATCTTTCCTGTTACGCAGTCTTCAGTTTTTAGATAATCAAAATTAGAAGCAATAGCTAAATTTTTGATGTCGTTTGCTTGTAAATTCGATTTAAGTGAATAAGTAAAGTCGCCATACATTTTCACAAGGATTGGCATTACTTTAAGTTTATAATGACGAACATAATCAAGCGCTGGCTTGTATGCCCATCCGGTTCCGATACAAAAAGATACTGGAATTATATACAAGAAACTACCGTCTTCACCTGCAAATAAAGCAAAAATAGTAATCAAAGCCGCGATAGGCAAAATTACAAAGTTTAGCTGACGCTTACGTTTAATAAATTTTGCATGCAATGACTCACGATTTAGCTCAATTGACTTTAATTGAGGCTTAATGTCATTTTCAAATGTATTTTTTAACTCATCTGATGCATAAGCGTTATTAAGCTCTTTATTTTTTCGCCCAAAGCGTAGTTTAAAAGCATCAAAATAATCAGTGAATTCTGATATTTTATTCAACATATCAAATCCTTATTAAGAATCTAATATGTCTGTGGCAATGACTGGTTGACGTTCAGACTCTGAGACCTCAAAGAAAGCAACAGTTCGAACACCTATTATGCTTGCAATAATATTCCCAGGAAACACCTGAATACTATTTCTAAGTACTCGATTTGCACTATTAAAGTTGCGTCTTGCCGCTGAAATATGTTCTTCGATGTCAGCATAGGTACGTTGTGCATCAAGCATAGTTTTATCTGACTTAAGTTCTGGATAGTTTTCCACAGCAACCATTAAACCCGATAGTGAGTTTTGCAACTGTCCCTCTAATTTAAAACGCTCATCAGTATCATTATTACTACTTGATTGTAATATGTTGCTGCGTAAACGTGTTATCTCTTCAAGCAGCTCTTTTTCATGACTCATAAACTTTTTAGCGATAGCTAAAATATTAGGAATTAATTCTGTTCGCTTTTTCAATTGTACATCTATACCAGAAAAAGCCTCTTGCATCGCATTTCGTTTAGTAATAATTGATACATACCATGCATAAAAAATAACAACAAAAACAACGACGATTGCGATCACAACCCAGTTATTACTGAAAAACTCTGACATATCAATCCCTTGTTAAAAAATAGTCCATCACAAACTTTATAACATAATTAATTTTAAAAAAAAACGTTAAATAAATAACCTGAGATAAATTAACTTTATTAAATGATCCCAACCTAAAAAAGATCCTGAAATTGTTCTACAAAACTTACTATTATTAAACTCTACATTTAATTTCTTGCAACTTGAGAAGGTTAGTTTCAATTTTAAATAAATGTCGTTGCAAAACTTAAATCACAGACATGAAAGTGCAAGCTCTTTGTAGTTAAAGTAAGTACCAGATTGTTAGGTATCTCCAGTAATCGAAACAATATCTTCAAAAAAACACTTCAAGCGCTCTTTCGACTCTTCCGGCGACAGTTCTTCACGCAGAGGATTTGAGTGAGTTGCACCATTATACTTATAGAATGGCTTATATTTGTAGGGAGTATTTGGAAATCATATTAAAAAAGGGAGCTGTAAGTTACAGCCCCTACTTGGGCATTAGCTTTGTGCTGCTAACCAATGGTTTTATACACATCAATATTAGTAGAGGTAATAAATGTACCGACTGCATCACCAAACGCTTTAAAGTGGGGCGCGTTTTTATGGGCTTCAAAGTGCTCATTAGACGCCCATTGCTCACTCACTAAATAGGTGGGTTGCTCAGCCTCGTTTTTAACTGATAGTTCGTAACGCAGGCAGCCTACTTCTTGGCGCGAGGACTGTTGTAAGTTTTCGAGCTCGGTTAATAGACGCTCTGCATCGCTATTTTCACTCGATAGTGTAGCAATTACCGTTAACATGGGTGTTCCTTGTTTCAAAAATAAAGGTGCAGCTCAACTGCACCTGTTTTGGTTCTGGCTTTTTGGTTATTGATCCCACTGTGGTGCAAAGTCAGGCGTTGCTTGGCGGTCGTTGCAATCAAGGCCATCAATTCGCGCTATATCTTCATCATCAAGTTTTACCTTGTCGTTAAAGTTATCTTCTAAGTTTTTACGCTTGGTCGATGATGGAATTGTGGTCATGCCGTTGGCATTTTCCCATGCAATAACCACTTGCGCTGGCGTTGCATCGTGTTTATTAGCAATATCTATAATGGTTTGATCGTTTAACACTTTACCAACCACAAACGGCATATAGGCTGTTACATGTATGTCATGTTGAGCACAAAAGGCGCGCAGTTTGGTATTGGTTAAATAGGGATGCACTTCTACTTGGTTAGTAAATATTTCACGCGAGTCTAACGTTTGCATCGCTTCTTTTAAGTTCGCAATAGTGAAGTTTGATACACCTATATGTTTGGTTAACCCTAACTTTTTAGCTTTTAGTAGCTCAGTCAGGTATTCGCTCATAGGCTCATTGTTTGATGGTGCAGGCCAGTGAACTAGCAATAAATCAACCGAGTCAACTTGTAACTTTTCTAATGATTTTTCTACACTTGCGATAAAGTCGTTTTTATTGAGTTTATTGTTCCATACTTTGGTAGTAATAAATAACTCATCTCTGGGAATATTACTGTCTTTAATGGCTTGGCCAACTTGCTCTTCGTTGCCATAAATTTGCGCGGTATCAATATGACGAAATCCTACTTCTAACGCCATTTTTACAGATTCATAAGCAGTTTTACCTTCTAAACGAAAAGTACCCATACCTAAGTCTGGCATTTCAATTACACGTTGTGTCATAGCTTTATCCTTATTAAATAATTGGTTTAAAATTCAAACGTCGTGTTTACTAAATACACCGATTACTTTTTGATTTAAAATTTCGACCTCATGAAAATACTGAGGTCATTCATTTTTATTTCAAGACTAACCTACATAAGTTTCGCTTTATTTAGCCTGAACATTTTGTTTATCTAGCCTGCCACTGTACCGGGTGACTATTAAAGCCAGCAATGAAACAACGGCGCCAATCCATGCGGTATCTTTTAGTTCCATGTGCTCTACTACAAGGCCCCCCGTAATAGAACCCAATGCTATGCCAATGTTAAATGCTGCTATATTTAATCCAGATGCAACATCGACTGCGTTAGGAGTATGTTGCTGAGCTTGCTTAACAACATAAAGCTGCAAACCAGGTACATTACCAAATGCAAATGCCCCCCAAACTAATATGGTTAATACGGCAGCAACCTTTGACTCCATGGTAAAAGTAAATATCAGTAGAATTACAGTAAGTGCACTAAAAATAATGCTCAGCGCACTGATCGGGCCTCGCTTGTCAGCTAATTTTCCACCCCATATATTACCAACAGCCACTGAGACACCATATACCAGCATAATTATGCCAATTGTTGAAGATGCAAATCCTGTCTGCTGCTCTAAAATGGGGGCCAAGTAAGTAAACGCAGTAAACGTGCCGCCATAGCCTAAAATTGTCATTAAATACACAAGCAGTAATCTAGGTTTAGTAACAACTTGAAGTTGCTCTTTAAAGGTTGCCGGTACTGATTGCTTTAAATTTTTAGGTACTAATACAGCACTTCCAATTAAAGCGATAATACCAAGTGATGACACCACTAAAAATGTAGCGCGCCAACCAAAGTGCTGCCCTATCCAAGTACCTAATGGCACACCCGTTACTAGCGCTACCGTAAGGCCGGTAAACATAATTGCAATGGCGCTAGCCTCTTTATCTTTACTTACTAAGCTTGTCGCTATCATTGAGCCAATAGAGAAAAATACACCGTGAGCAAGTCCAGTTAAAATGCGTGCTATTATTAACGTTTCGTAGCTAGGGGCTTGCCAAGCTAATAAGTTACCCATAACAAATAAGCCCATAAGACTTATAAGTACCACTTTTCGGTTCCAGCGACCCGTTAATGCAGTGAGAACCGGTGCGCCAATAGCTACACCAACCGCATATAAGCTCACTAGTAAGCCTGCTGATGGTAAGCTCACGCCTAAATCGTTTGCAATAGTTGGCACTAAACCCACTATAACAAACTCTGTTGTTCCAATTGCAAATGCGCTTAAGGTAAGCGCCCATAAAGCCAATGGCATAGTTACATCCTCATTTTTAAAATAGATGTACAGTGTGAGTAAAAATGCCTTTGCAATAAATGGCATAAATGGCAAAATACTTTTGTTTATTTTGCAAATATAAATGAGTGAATTTATGCCTGTTCAAGCTAAAACTGAAGATCTAGAAATGTTTATTACCATTGTTGATTGTGGCAGTTTTTCCGGTGCGGCTAGTTTACTTGATTTAAATGTAGCTAAAGTTTCAAGAGCACTATCTCGTCTTGAAAGCAGGCTAAACTGCACATTACTAAATAGAACAACACGCCGCTTAGAACTTACCGAGGAAGGGCATATATACATAGAATATGCGCGAAAGGCTTTAAACACGCTGCTTTGCGCCGAAGAAACAATTAACCTACTTAAGCAAGCACCTAGCGGGCACTTGCGTATAGATGCAGCAAGCCCTTTTGTTTTGCATCAACTAGCGCCACTAGTTAATGAGTTTAAAAAGCAATACCCGCAAATCACGCTCGATATTACCTCACACGACAATATTATTGATTTACTTGAGCGCAAAACAGATTTAGCTATTCGCATTGGAGACTTAAAAGATTCAAACCTGCATGCGCGTAAATTAGGCCAAAGTAAATTAAAATTGGTCGCAAGCACTGATTATTTAAAAAATGCGCCACCGTTACAGCAAGTTTCAGATCTTAAAAACCATAACCTAATTGGTTTCAGTGAACCCAATACTCTTAATCAATGGCCCTTGAAGCATGAGCAATCGCTGCACTTTGATTTAAGGGCTAGCAGCGGCGAAACCATTAGGCATTTATGTATTGCTGATCAAGGCATAGCACTTCTCTCACAATTTATGATTGCAGAAGATTTAGCCAAAAAACGATTAATAGAAGTTTTACCTCACAGCGTAAGTAGCCCAAATAATCGAGAATCTATTTATGGCGTTTATTACAAAAATGAGGCGGTTTCTTCCCGTATCGTTGCATTTTTAGATTTTATACAACCGCGACTAAGTTTATAAATCACTTTTAAATTGAGTTTAAAGAGCAACTTAATGAAATAATTTACATTATTGACGGTTTTAAGATTAAGCTGAGTATAAACATTGCAGTTGCATTATTTAGATGAGGTAGTATGGATTCTTTAACACAAGTTGCGTTAGGTAGCGCCGTAGGGTACGCAGTATTAGGTAACAAAGTGGGCCGCAAAGCGGTGTTATGGGGCGCTATTTTGGGCACTTTACCCGATTTAGATGTGTTTTTACCCTATGGCGGCAGTGTTGAAGCATTTACTTATCACCGTGGCTTTAGCCATTCATTTTTTGTGCACTTGTTAATTAGCCCTTTGATTGTTTGGCTAATTTTAAAAATACACACTGGCATGCAAGCGTATAAAACACGTTGGTTTTGGTTAGTGTTTTTGTGTTTATCAACCCATGCACTATTGGATGCACTTACTGTGTACGGTACGCAATTAATGTGGCCACTTACAGAGCATCCGTTTGCAATTTCAAATATGTTTATTATTGATCCCCTCTACACGTTACCGCTATTAGTAGGGGTTATAGGCACTTTAATACCAAAAATAACCGCCCCAACCGCCTACAAAATTAACGCAATTACGCTCACAGTAAGTACTCTCTATTTATGTTGTTCGCTTATTCTTAAAGTTGTTATTGACGATAAAGTCAACACTGCGCTACAAAACAGAGACATCACAGTCAATGAATACATTAGCACTCCAGCACCGTTTACTACTTTACTTTGGCGGGTGGTTGTGATGTCGGATGGGAAATATTATGAAGGCTATGCATCGGTGTTTGATACACCCAACGAGGTTACCTTAAATGCATACCAAACAACCCCTTCTTTACTAAACGAGATTAAAAATGAATGGGGTGTTAAACGCTTGCAGTGGTTTACAAAAGGGTTTTATTCCGTTCGCGAGCAGCAAGACAAAGTTATTCTCTCTGATTTACGCATGGGCATGGAGTGTGCTTATGTGTTTAATTTTGTTGTCGGTCAGAAAGATGGCTCAGCAATCAGTGTCGGTAATTTTGAAAAAATAAGTCAAAGACCCAACTTAAACAACCTACCTAAAATATGGGATAGAATTTGGCACCCCGATACCGTATTGGCATCGCCATTAGCAAAAAATAATTGTGTAGAGCAATAATACCAACTATAACTGCCATCTTTTGAGTAAACTCAACTCAATACCTTGTTGAGTTTACCTCTATTTAGTTAGGGGTTATCGTATAATTGGGTTCTGTTTTTTCCGCGCTCTTTGGCTTCATATACCGCATTATCGGCTTGGGCAAATAAATCAGTAAACGTCGTTTTCGCAGTACTCAAACTTGCCCCAATACTGGCGGTTACTGGGCGATTACCTACTTTAATTTCAGCAATTAATAAATGCAGCCTTTGGCAAAATGACAAAGTATCTGCTTTATTTGTATCTGGCACCATAATTAAAAACTCTTCACCGCCGTAACGAGAAATAAGGTCGGTTTGTCGACCAAAATGTTTAAGACGTTGCCCCAACTCTTTTAAAACTCGATCCCCTTCTAAATGCCCAAAGGTATCATTAACGACTTTAAAATTATCAATATCGATAATTAACAATGCAACCGACTGCTTTGATCGCATAGCCTGTTCGAGTAACAGCACGCTGCGGCAATTCATCTCTCTTCTATTTAATAAATTGGTTAACTCATCGGTAGACGCTAAAGATTGTAAGCGTTCAGTTTGCGCTTCTAACTTTTCCCGTGTTTTAATCAGCTCGTCGTAAAGCTTATCTCGCTGAGTCGCGTTAAAAAAGCTCCAGTATATATAGCCCTTTTCATCAAGCTGAGCATTAACGGTAACGGCCATACGCTCGCCTTGGGCGCTGAGCATAATTAACTGCATTTCTTGACACGCTTTTTCATGCAGTAAGGTAGGAAGCACATAACTTTGTAAAAATATTTTTGATGATTTAGTTATAATTTTATCAACCGACTTGCCAATAAGCTCATTACAATTCCACTGTAATTCCTTTTGAAAATAAGTATTTGCATAAACAATAATGTTATCTGCATTTGTCACTAATGCACCATTTAAAAAGTGATCTGCGGAATAATCAGCAAGCTTTTCATCTACTTTATCAAGTGACATGTGGCTAACTCACAAAATCAAAAATTAAACGGCTGACTGTTTCTGGGTGCGTCATATGAATACAGTGGCCATGCGCACTAATAACCTTAAGTGTTGCATTTGAAATTTCATTCGCTACAAACTCCCCAACAGAAGGCGCGGCTAAAGCATCATTTTCACTTTGTAAAATTAAAGTAGGCTGTTTTATATGTTCAAGTATAAAACGGTAGTCGGATAAAAACGTGGCTTCTGCAAAGGTTTTTGCAATAAGGGGATCGGTTGAGCAAAAACTTCCCGATAGTTCCGCTATAAATTCATCTGGATGAGAGTTGCCCATTACTAGAGGCGCTAAATAATTAGCCCAACCAATGTAATTTTTATCCATTAGGTTTAGTAATTCGTGAAGGTCTTGTTTTTCAAATCCACCAAAATAATCAGGGGGTAAATTTAAAAAGCACGGTGAGGGGCACACCATAACCAGCTTAGAAAATAGCTCTGGTTGCTCAATGGCAGCAAGTGCGCCAATGGTGCCACTAACCGAGTGGCCTATAAATGTAATATCGGTAAGTTCAAGTGCGGCACATATTTCTAGTACGTCTTTGGCATACCCATCAAGGGTTGAGTAGCGCTGTTTATTATATTTAGACACATCAGAGTTACCTGAGCCTACATAATCAAACAGCACTAAAGTAAAATGTTGTTCAAGGGCAGGAATAATAAATCGCCACATGTTTTGGTCGCAACCAAATCCGTGAGCCAACACCAAGGTTTTATCACCCTTGCCAATTATTTTGACGTTGTTTCTGCTGAGTATTTCATTTAAATGTTGCATGCTGAATTATCCCTTTCTTATTTCAACTTATTAATGGTAGTTCAACTACGAGCCGAAACTACTATTTTAACACTAAATGTAGTTTAACTTATTATAAAGCTTTAAACATCAATTAGTTAGTTGAAAAATAATCAAGGGGCAAAGTACATACTATTTTATTGAATAAGTGTAATTAATTATTTCGCTTATCTATAAAAACAATGCCTTTTTAACATTAAATTACAATCGTATAGCCAGTGTTAGCATAATGACTAATTAATATGCCTAATACAAACAGTTAGTTTTGGTGCTCATACTGTCCGCGATATACTTCAAATACTTTTAGCACGGTGTGTTGTTCTTTTGAAAGAGAGTCAAACCAGTCATCAAATAACTCATCATCTTCTTGTTCGCTTAATGCTAAATAATGAGCAAGCAATTCAATGATATCGTTATGAGAACATGCGAGTGAGTCAACTTGTTTTGCCAATACACTATGATCGCGCTCCCTTAGAGTGTCCATAACTCCTTGGTCGATTTGGTCCTGTTTTGTTTGAGCGTCACTCATAAACTACCTCTATTCTACGTGTTTAAATTTTTATTATTTTTTTTGCTGAAACTAGTTATAGCAGCCTAAATACTAATAGCCAGTACTTTTGATCTAAGTGCTTATTTTTTGACTAGATTGTGCAAATACGCAGCAATTACGGTGCATTAAAGACTATTTAACCAAAGTTCAAGCTATTTAAAATGATTTGCAAAGGGAAATTAAATGCGCTAAATTAAATGATATACTATCACATAACATTAAAGGCGTTTAATGAAACCAAATATTCACCCTGATTACCATGTGGTTGCTTTTCATGATACTGCAGCCGATTCATATTTCATTATAGGTTCAACCATCAAAACCGACCGCACTATCGAAATAGACGGTAATACATATCCCTATGTGCCTATTGATGTTTCATCTGACTCACACCCATTTTATACAGGCAAACAAAAAACGCTCGCTACTGATGGCCGCGTTGCGCAATTTAATCGTCGTTTTAAAAACTTATCTTCGGCTAAAAAGGAAAGCAAATGAAAGTATTAAGTTCATTAAAAAGCGCAAAGCAACGACCTGGTTGTCAAATTGTAAAACGTAAAGGGCGCGTGTTCGTGATATGTAAAGATAACCCAAGATTTAAGGCCGTACAGGGTATGAAGAAAAAATAGTGGGATAAAATAATAATGCCGAGTTTATTACTCGGCATTATTATTAAAGGGCATTTACTTTACTTCAACAGAAAACTCAGGCACTGCCTGAATAACCTTTTTCACGGTGCATGTATTTACAGCAGCAATAAGTGCTTTTTTATATTTATCGGGGAAACCTTCAGGCAACCCAATTTCAATAGAAAAACGTTTTTTACCGTTTTCATCCACATTCTCGTTATTTTGTGTCAGCGTCATGCCGTCGGTTGAGATCTCTCTTTGCTGACAAAATTTACGCGCATAAAAACCAGCGCACAAAACCATGCTAACCAAAAAATAGTCAAATGGTTCTGGGTGCTCTGCCCCACCACCGGCATTGATGCTTTGATCGCTTATCACTTCATGCTCACCAAACTTAGCACTCAACTTTTGACCATCTAACATTGAAACTGAAATTTCCATTGCTAATCCTTATTTTCCAAACAGTAATTCAAAAAAGCCTGGAGGCTCATGTAATTTATGATATTTTTTGCGTAAATTATCGATGGCTTTAAGTGGTTTTTTTGCAGCTTCGAGTCCCTGCTCATTCGCTACTTTTTTTGCCAACTGGGCTTGAACCAGTACTTTATCGAGCCCTTGCACCGACTTCTCAGCTTCTTTATAAAATTTGGCTTGCTTACCTTGCTCTATCAATCCAATAAATTGATCGATAGCACCATTAAATTCTTCAAGTTGGGTTGCTTCAACACTTTGTTTATAAGCCAGCCCAATATTTTTCATGGTCTTTTCTAAATCACTTACGTCATTAGCGGCAACTGTTTGACTAAAGAGTAATACTATTAACAATAAAACTGCTTTCATTCATAAATCCTAAAAAAATTAATTGCTGCATACATGCTAAACTTACTGGGGTATTATATAGCATAACGCTTAGATGTCACCACGGAGCTAGTTAGCAAGGTAAAAATCGAGCTTTATAAAATCTATAGAGAAACATATGCCTTTGTTTAAATTATACCGCCTGATAACTTATACCTGCCTGCTATTCAGTAGTTACAGTATTAATGCCTTAGAGATCATATTCATCAATCCTGGCTTTTCAAATTCAACTGAAGCTAATAGCAATAAAACCGGTGATTTTTGGTTTCATGTTTCTAAAATTATGCAAAATGCTGCCACAGATTTAGATGTGACATTAACTATAAAATACGCCAATCGAAATCATATTTTAATGAAAGAGCTGATCCAGCAGGCCATTAACGATAAGCCTGATTACCTGTTATTGGTAAACGAAAAAAATGTCACCAGCCAATACCTATCTAAAATAGACAGTAACAAGGTTCCCATTTATTTTTTATTAAATCGTCCTTCCCCTGCGTCTCTCGAGCAATTGCAAAAAAATGGCGTCAATGTGGTCGGCAGTATTACCCCAAATAATCGTGTTGCAGGTAAATCATTGATGCAGCAGCTTTATAAAAAGTTTACCAATAAAACAAAAACGCCAGCTCATACATTAGCTTTACTAGGAGACTACACAACCCCTGCTTCCACTTTACGTACCCAAGGGTTAATGGATTTTTTAGTGCAAACATCCAAAGTAACCTTAACCGCTAAAGAGGTTGCAAATTGGTCTGAGCAAGAAGGCTATATAAAAACCATGGCCTATATGCAACTTGCGCCTGAAATTAACATTATTTGGTGCGCTAATGATGCCATTGCGTTTGGTGCTAAAAGAGCATTAACGCAACTAAACAAACAATCGCAGGTTATTGTGGGTGGGATTAACTGGGATTCTGCGCCTAATAACGCATACACGCTTGATATATCGATAGGGGGTCATGTTTTATTAGGGGCTCATGCAATTATAAACTTATTTGATAACCATACTGATTTAAAGCATTGGCCACTTTTTCACAGCACTAATGATATTTTTCAGCCACTCAACGATACAAATAAGCCTTTATATAATGCAATTAATGCGAATAACCTAGCCGAAATAGACTTTTCGCAGTTTAGTAAAACCCGCCCAGACAAAGTTGAATTTACTATAGAAAACTTACTACTCGCGCTTGAGTAATGTAACTGTAAAGCCCCTTTACAGTTACATTGATTACTTTAAACGTCGTTAATTATGCCCTATTAGATAACCAGAGTGTTTGATACGGTGCTAATTGCATAGTTTTAAGCTCTTCATCCAGCACTGTTTTAGAGAGCAGCTCATGCCATTGCTGTGTATTTATTAAGTTCAAATCGGCCAAGGTTAAGCTTTGTGGCTGACTGCTGATATTATAAATACAAAAAATACTTTGCTGGCGGTCAATGCTTTGTCGCCAAAAACCAAATAACCCCTCTCCTAAATGCAAAGTGAACTGTGTTGCATTAGGATGAAATGCCGCTTGCCTTTTACGCACTGCTAATAACTGTTTTACTCCGTTGAATACTTGATGATGATGACTATATTTTTCTGCAATTGCCGCTAATAATTTTGACTCTTGCCAGCGATGACGGTTAATGGCGCGATTGTGCTGCGAATTATCAAAGCGATCATAGTCATTAGTGGTGCCAAGTAAACTATGTATATACAGCCCTGGGATCCCCTCCATTGCAAACATAATGGCGTGAGCACATAAAAAGCGCTCAAGGCCAAATTTATCCGCGCCATTATGCGTCCCTTGTAAGGCATCAAACAAGGCAATATTTAGCTCATACGGGGTATGTGTGCCATCGTGACTAGTACGCATTGAAACGCGCCCACCAAACTGCATGGTGGTACTGACTAATGAAGCAACCTCACTGGGTTGCAGCAAGCCTTCAATTGGCCTTAAACCAATGCCATCGTGAGAAGCAATAAAATTAAAATACGCAGTGCCGTTTTGTGCAGGCGGCATACTCATCATCCAATGCTTAAGCGCCGTACTATCGCCACTAAGTAAGGTATGCAACAACAACGGCGGCAAGGCAAAGTTGTAAATTGCATGGGCTTCGTTGGCATTACCAAAGTAAGACAAGTTCTCCTGATTGGGAATATTAGTCTCGGTGATGATCACCACACTTGGCTCGGCATGCTCAATCAGCGTTCGTAATAAACGTACTACTTCGTGGGTTTGCGGTAAATTTATACAACTGGTATTAAGTTGTTTCCATAAAAAGGCCACAGCATCAAGGCGAAATAAGCGAATACCGTTGTCTAAATAATGACGAATAATGCCGACAAACTCTTTTAACACCTCGGGATTTTCAAAATCAAAATCCACTTGATCATGACTAAATGTGCACCATACATGTTTTTCACCACTGGTTGTTGTTACCGTATTTAATAGTGGCGATGTACGAGGACGAACTACTTGGCTTAAATCGTCAGTTAAACTGGCTGTTTTAAAGTAATCTTTTCCGGGGTGTGTATCAGTTAAAAAGTTTTCAAACCAAATACTTCGACTAGAGCAATGATTAATGACTAAATCCGCCATCAGTTTTACATCATTTGCAATCGCGTTAATGTCTTGCCAGTCACCCAGCGCTTCATTAACGTGTGCATAGTTCATTACCGCAAATCCTTCATCTGAGCTATACGGATAAAAGGGTAAAATATGCAGTGCATTAAGCTGATGATCGCACTGCTCTTTTATAAAGCGATGCAAGGTTTTTAAAGGCGCCTCTAAAGGGGTGCCTACGGCTAAATCACTGTCTTCATGGTTTATTATCGAATCGCCATAGGCTATTAGCACAACATCTTGTTCATCCCAGCGGTTAGTGTGTGGCGTGGGATCGCGAAGTGGGTTATCACCTAGAATTAAGGTGATCAATTCTTCAGTCAATTCGCTTATTGCTATCGGTAATTCAACATCTTGATAAATAGCATGTAAATGTTGTTCAACTCGTTGAAAAAACTGTTCTTTAACTATACTCACAGGCGCCTCGTTTAATGATGTTAACTGTATTGCTCGTTATCTAGCTCAACGGCTTCTTTTAAACGCTCAAGTACGTCTGGCATTGCCGAGGCCACACGATTCCAACTCGGCACAAAGGGTGCTTCCATTGGGTTTTCTAAAAAGTGCTGACCGGCATTCATGATATTTTGCGCAAACATTTCAACGGCTTTTTCTTCTTGGTGAATATCAAGGGTTAAACCGTTCATTAGTGCATCATTATGATAGGTTTCAATAAAATCTAAACCAATACGGTAATATGTGGCTTTTAATGAGCGAATAGTTTCGCTGGTAAAGGTAACCCCTTGCGTTGCTAACTTTCTAAATAGTGCTTTGGTGATATCAATCGACATTTTAGAAAGGCCAGCGGTTTGGTCGTCGAGCGATAACGCCTGATGTTTATGATCGTAGTTATCCGCAATATCGACTTGGCATAATCGGTTATGAGAATAGTTACGGTACATTTCGCTTAATACGCCAATTTCTAATCCCCAGTCGCTAGGAATACGAATATCGTTTAATACATCGCGCCTAAACGAAAACTCACCCGCTAATGGGTAGCGAAACGAGTCCATGTACTCAAGGTAATCACGGCTGCCTAAAATGGTTTTAAACGAGCGCAATAACGGAGTAACCAATAGCCGAGAGACACGGCCATTAATTTTTCCATTGGCGGTGCGCGGGTAAAAGCCTTTACAAAACTCATAGTTAAATCGAGGGTGTGCAACAGGGTATATTAACCGCGCTAATAAGCCTCGGTCATAAGTTAAAATATCACAGTCATGCAAGGCGATTGATTCAACCTCAGCGGTGGCTAATTTATACCCCATGCAATACCACACATTACGCCCTTTACCGAGCTCGCGTGGCGCCACACCTAAGGCTTGAAGCTCTTTGTCGAGCGCTTGTAAGCGTGGCCCGTCGTTCCAAAGTACTTTGTGGTTTTGATCAAGCGCTTTAAAAAAGTTCAGTGCATAACGATATTGGCTTTCGTCGGCTCTGTCTAAGCCTATGGTAATTTGTGATAAATAAGGTACTTTTTGCAGCTCTTTAACAATATTTTGTAGCGCGGGGCCTTCTAACTCACTAAATAATGAGGGCAAAATAAGCCCCATGGGTCGCTGCTTACTAAAACTCAGCAACTCTTTTTCTAAATCGTCTACGGGTCTGTTGGCAATATTATGTAACGTTGTAATGATGCCATTTTGATAAAAATCAGCCATGTAAACTATACTCCTCAAAATTGGGTAAAATGCTGTTAATACAAGGTAATGCAGTGATTTCTTCTACCCAGCCTAACGGCGCTGGCAACTGAGAATAGCGCGCTTTGTTATGGGTTAATTTAACCGGCTTTTTACTCTCTGGATTGGCAATAATAATGGCAATATCTGCCTCTTCGAGCATTTGCTTATCGTTATCACTATCCCCAAGCGCAATAATGCTTAGCGGCTTAGTAAACTGCGCAGTAAACTGTTTCACCAGCCATTGCTGCGCCATGCTTTTATCGGTATTTTTACCAATGTGGATAAAGCGCCCGCCTACTTTAACGTCGTAGCCGTACACTGTTATTGCGTTTATAAATTCGTTGAGTTTGTGCTCTTCGCCATGCCAGCAGAGCGGATCTGAATATTGACGATTCTGTGCTTGCGCCGCCTGTATCGCGTTTAACCCTGTGATGTGCATTACCTGCTCACACGATAACTCACTGAATAAACTATATTGGTCGCTGTAGTCTTTTTTTAAATGTGTTAAATCAGCCCATAAATTGCTAATGGGTGCCGCAAATGAATAACACCAATAACCTTGGTATTCGCTGCAGCCAATGGGTCTGAGATTAAAATAATTTTTAGGAATATAAACAGCCGAGCCATTTTCAACAATAAAAGGCTGTTTAATATTGAGCGCTTGTTGCAGTGCCACCACTTCACTAAACGTTTTACTAGTGTTAAATACCACCGGCACACCGCTGTATTGCAACTCTTGTAATAAAGTGTCGACCGCTTCGGTGCTGTAGTCTCTATGATTTAATAACGTACCATCTAAATCGGTAAAAATAATGGGCTGACCAATATTGTCGCTAGTTAGCTGCATTGCGACTACATCACGGTGACTATCAAGCTCTATTAACGCATTTGCTTTGGCACTGAGGGTATTTAAATTTTCTCGGGTAATACGCTCAAAGTGAGAAATAAACCAAAGCAGCTGCTCGTCGGTCATGGTGCCTGCGCCTTGGCCTTGTTTTGCGATTAGCTTGTGCTCTTGCTCTTGTCGCCATGCAAATACATCATCAAAACTCGGCGCTTTAAGCATAATTGTGTAGTCAATTTTATTAAATACGGTTTTATACTCATTGGCTAAACAGCTATTAATACAGCGGCGCCATAGTCCTTGCTGATCGTATGATTTTTCTAGCTCATTAATGGGCTCAATTAAAGTAAAAGGCTGCTGTGGCTCACTGGCTACACACCACCCTTCTAAAATAACAATATCGACTGGCTGACTATTGGTTAACCATTTATTTTTTGCTACAGGTTCATCTTGTTGCTTGTCAAAACGTGGCAGCGGTACATTAACCTCTTTATTTAACAAGCGACTAATGGTTTTATCCATAAGGGCAACATCATGTGTGCCTGGAACTCCACGGGTGGCAAATAAACAATGCACATCTTGTGCTAGCTGCTGACGTTTTTGGGTTGATAAATAAAAGTCATCAATAGAGAGTGCGACACAATTTAGGTGGGTGTTTTGCTCAAACCAAGTCACTAAATAGTCACCAAGCGTGGTTTTTCCTGAGCCTTGGCAGCCGTTGATGGCAACAAATAAAGGCGCATTTTTTTTGCTGGTTAAAATATCCTGAGCAATCACAGAAAAATACTGCTCACTAATATATTGATATTTCAACGGCAATTGATGTTTTACTAAAAAAGCATTTATATCCACACTATTGGCCTCCAATATAACAATCCCTGATTCAACTATAGGGTATGAATAAGGAAATGCAGTTACTAGACCAATATTATTTATTGTTACTTTTTAGTAGGTTAAAAAAAAAGCGCATTTAAAATGCGCTTTTTTGGTGCAATATTTTTAACCACAGTGCAAATTTAATTCTCGTTGCTCTGTGCTTTTGGGAATACTAAATTTAATACTATGCCTAAAACAGCGCATAAGCTCACACCTTCAAGGCTGAACTGGCTGCTACCAATGTGCATACCACCAATACCGCAAATTAAAATAAGCGCCACAATACTTAAATTGCGTGGTTCGCTTAAGTCATCGCCCGATTTAACTAAGGTATTTAAGCCAATAACGGCAATAGAGCCAAATAATAAAATCATTATGCCGCCCATTACAGGGACCGGAATGGTTTGCAAGCCCGCGCCCATTTTAGCCACAAACGCTAAACAAATTGCAATAATGGCAGTCCACATCATCACTTTAGGGTTAAAGTTTTTAGTTAGCATTACCGCACCGGTTACCTCTGAGTAAGTGGTGTTAGGTGGGCCGCCAAATAATGACGCAGCAGACGTGGCTAACCCATCACCAAATAAAGTGCGATGTAGCCCTGGCTTTTTCAAATAGTCTTTTTTTGTAACTTGGCTAATTGCCATCATGTCGCCAATGTGTTCGATAGCAGGCGCAATTGCCACCGGCACCATAAACAAAATGGCTTGCCATTTAAACTCTGGCAGTACAAAGTTAGGCACTGCCAACCACTGTGCATTACTGACTGTTTCAAACTGTACTACACCCATAAATAACGATAGCGTGTAACCGGCAACAACACCGGCTAAAATAGGGATCAGTTTAAATACCCCTTTGCCCCACACGGCAAACACTAAAGTTACTAGTAATGAGAACATAGAGATAATAATGGCACTGTCGTAGGCAATAATTTGTGTACCACCATCGCCACTTTTACCCATGGCCATATTAACCGCAGCTGGCGCGAGTGCGAGGCCAATCACCATAATGACTGGGCCGACCACAATTGGCGGCAAAATTTTATGTAAGGTTTTTGTGCCTTTAAACTTCACCAATAAACTCAACAGCATATAAGTTAAGCCCGCTGCCATTAAGCCGCCCATAGTGGCGGGTATGCCCCACATTTGCACTGAGGCAATAATAGGTGCAATGAACGCAAATGACGAGGCTAAAAAGATAGGCACTTGGCCTTTAGTGACAAATTGAAACAACAAAGTACCTAAACCTGCGGTAAACAACGCAACACTCGGATCGAGACCGGTTAAAATAGGCACTAATACCAGCGCACCAAACGCTACAAATAGCATTTGGGCACCCGTTAAAATGGTTTTTATTGAAAACGTAGAATTATTTTGCACTGCTAAACCCTAGTAAACCGTACCGAAAATTTTATCACCTGCATCCCCTAATCCTGGGATAATGTAGCCTTTTTCATTAAGGTGGCTATCAACTGAGGCAGTAAAAATCTCTACATCTGGGTGAGCGGCTAATGTTTTTTCAACGCCTTCAGGTGCAGCAACCAGTACGATTACTTTAATTTCTTTACAGCCCGCTTTTTTAAGCATATCGATGGTGGCGATCATAGAGCCACCAGTAGCCAGCATAGGGTCAATCACTAAGCTCAAACGCTCATCAATATTACCTACTAGCTTTTCAAAATAAGGTACTGGCTCAAGTGTTTCTTCGTTACGCTCTAACCCCACTACACTCACTTTAGCCGCTGGGAGTAATTGCATTACGCCGTCCATCATCCCAAGGCCTGCGCGTAAAATTGGCACAACGGTAATTTTTTTACCTTTAATATGCTCAACTTTAAGTTTATTACCGTCCCAACCTGTAATTTCGTTATCTTCTAATTCTAGGTTTTTAGTGGCTTCGTAAGTTAATAATGTGCCAACTTCTGAACACAACTCGCGAAAACTTTTCGTGCTAATTCCATGCGCGCGCATTAAACCTAACTTATGTTGAACAAGGGGGTGAGAAATAACGTGAATAGCCATAGTAATAAACCTAGTGATAAAAAATTTGACGTATTTTATATTAAAACAGGCCGTTTGACTGTTAATTTTAGCCCTGATTTCATAGTTCGTGCCTAAATATTTAATTTAGCCACAACTGTTCAACTTTTTGTGTTTATGAGTTGTTACTGGCTAACCAATTATTTACCTGAGCATGCATGTAGCCGTTAATTTTTTTGTGCTCGGGGCTCCACCCAAGTAAAAACCGATAAAAGTCTGCCCACGCCACCGGCCATAAATGAGCCCATTGTGCAATAACGTCATCCGCATTCACTGCTGGTTGGTAGTGACTGAGTGCGTTTTTAAACTGGCTAAAATAATAGTTGAGGTAGGTTTGTGCGTGTTTGTGAAGCTCAGAATCATCCATACAACTGGTCATAAAATACATAACATCTACCACCCCAACACCCGCACCCACATATTGAAAGTCATAACCGAGTATATGCCCTTGGCTATTAGTGGCAAAATTAGCAAGCTTGGCATCACCATGAATTAACGTTTGGTAGTCACATTGTTTTAACGCGTTATTTAATTGAGTAGCTGCCTGTTTAATATCGGACTTTTCAGGCAAGTTATTAAATTCATCAGGGCGTGTATCTAAATGCCAATAACTTCCTTGCGGCCATAAGCCATCAAACTTTGTATTTAAATGAAAGGCATTTAAATGAAAGGCATGAAAATGTGCCAACCACTTTAATATGGCTTTTATATTCTCGGTGGTTGCTTGGGTGTATCCCAGCTTTGAAAAATCTTTAAACACCAAGGCAAATTCATCGCCTTTGTTGATTGCTTTAATGCATTCAATAGCTGCCGCTTGCTTGGGCAGTTTATGGCTAAATTGCTGATAAAACGTATATTCAACGTGGTAAGAGTCACGCTTTCTATTAAGCGCAAAGCTGCTTTGTTTAATTTTAGGGTGATTAATATGATCGGGTACTTTAATCGCTTTAATCACACAGGCTAGCTCATCAAGTTGACACTTCACAATTTGACCACAGCCACTCCAAAGCGAGGTTAGGGTTTCGCCAATAGCTATACGTTGAAAATGCGGGGTAAGTAACGAAAGATAAAAAGACATAGCCATATTAGGTTGCTAAATTTTAGTTAGCTTAACATTAGACGGTGTTTTTAATAAAAGGTCTTAGTAAAAAGCTCTGTATGTTTTTTCACAACCCTGTATGTAAAAAACGAATGCTAGTTTTTGAATGGGCGGCAAAATTAACTATGCCACTACAAACTTATCGTCGAATTGAGCGCTTTACCCGCTGAAATACTTTGTTGTATCCATTTTAGTTATGGCTTTGTTTAACAATAGAAAGGATAAGACTATCAATGTCATTATTCACTGCGCCAATACTACTATTACTTAAAATCACATAACCAAAGTTAAGGTCAGTGATAGAGCGTGATAGCGAGACCCAACCACGATTAAATCCAGCAAAGCCAAGACTGCTATTCTTTGCGTCAACAACATAGCTCATACTCCAGCGCCCATTAGTGTTTGGCGCGGGCTTTATCATCAGATCAATTAATTTTTCTGGTAGCAACCCTAAACCATTATAATCACCATCGTTGTTGCGCAACACAGCCATATTAAAGCGTGCTAAGTCTATTGGCGTTGTCTGTAAACCAGCAGCTGCTTTCTCATTAAAATAAACCATGCCAGTGACTTTGCCGGAATTATCGTAAGGTGTTGCCGACTTTTTGATAACTTTTTTAGTAATGTTAAAAGTAGAATCCTTCATATTTAGAGGCTTAAACACGTATTGCTGCATATAGTCTTCAAATGCCATGCCTGACACATCTTCAATTAAAAGTTGCACCACTGAATACCCACCACCAGAATAAGACCATTTTGTATCGGGCACATGAATAAGTTCAACAGATCCGGCGCCATTGTTATTGCCATTTAGTGAGTCAACTATAGATGTTAACTTTTCTGGAGACTCCCAGCCTGTATATGGGCCAAGTGACAAGCCTGAAGTGTGAGATAAGATATTTCTCAATGTTACTTTTTTTGCGTTAAACTCAGACTTAGGGATCTGCCAACGTTTGAGGTATTGGTTTATTGGCGCATCTAAATCGACTTTGCCTTGAGCTACAAGTTGCATTACTCCCCAAACAGTAACCAGCTTAGAAATAGACCCTACGTTAAACATTGTGCTTTGGGTAATCTCAGTTTTGGCTCCTACGTCGGCAAAACCATAGGATCGAAACTCTAGAACTCTATTTCCATTGACAAATGCAAGTGCAACACCAGGAGCTTTGTGTTTATCTAAAATCTTTGGTATGTCATCTTCCAAGCGCTCTGTGATCTCAGACACATCAGTAAACTCTTCAGCGGTAGCAAGACTAGCTAAAAACAATGTAAATATTATCAGTATTGATTTAATCATAACTTTCCTTAGTTCGTAAAACGCCAATATAAACAGACTTGAAATAGTTGGCTAAAATATTAAACAGTGTGAAAACAGCCAACGGCTTTTTTTCGTTTGAATATTCTTACTAAATACCGTTTGTTACCGATAAGTATTTGCTTTTACCGAAACTGACATAATAAATAGTTAAAAAAAGCAATTTGAATATATTACTACCGAAAGAATTTTTAATAATAATTCCTTTGTCAGTAATAGAGGCTACAGGAAAGGTTTGGCTTGAACACCAATCTATTTTCGCTTGAATATTTTTAGTTGAATCAGGGATGTTTACTGTTTGCGTAACCCCTCTTTTTATAGTGGCAACTTCTACGTCATCCGCAAACAACTTATAGTCTCTCGCCATATCCACAAATTGTTTTGGTCTAAAAACTTGAATATTCATCTAAACTCCATTTAGGTATTTAACGCCCCAAAAAAGGCAATACAATAGCTGGCAAAATTAGTGACGCAAGAACAAAAGCCAACTGTTTTGTCCTGCTTAATGTGTTTGTTGTCTAAATAAAGCTATTAGCAAGTAACCCTACGCCAAGCCCTAAACCAAATATAGAGAAGTTGCGTAATATATATACTTTTTTAGAGATATCATAAATAGTTTTACCTTTTGTTAATGACTCTACTATATAGTCTTGAGCAATTAAAGAGTTAAGAATTGAAAAACAAAAACAACCTAAAGGAATATAAACCTTTGAGCCAAAGGTAAGTACTTTTAATTGAATAAGTATAACAACAGCACCTATTATTGCTGATGATAGCCATGCATACTGTTTTAACAACTCAAAATGTAGCTCTGTTGTAATAGTTTCATTTTGGATTTTATTTTTTTCTACACTTCGAGATTTCTTTATACTATCTTCATTATTTTTGACTTGAACTGATTCTTCCATAATTAAAATAAAACTCCATATTTTGATAAAAACCTAAAGCCCGGATAATGGGCTGATAATTGTTGGCTAAAATGTGTAACGAAGCGAAACTGAGTCAACTGTTAGCAGTTCCGCGCTCAAAGCGCCTGTTATGTGCATTTGTTGACCGTTGCTAAACCTAAATCTATATTTGCAACAATATAGCCATACTCTTTCTCAGTTAACTTTTTTGCCTGATATTGTTGCTTAGCTAATTCGTGAGTCCAAGCCTTTTCACATGGGGCTAATGGAATGGTTGTATCAACCATTAAAAGGTGTTCTTCCTGAATCACGCCGCCTTTTTTGACAATGCTTTTAGCGCAAAGGCTTAAAGCATATTCAACAGCAAATTTATCAACTCTTGGCATACCTACAAATTCTACATCACAACCAAGTTTCTCATTACCTTTAGTATCAACATAATAAAGCTGACCTGACGTGGTGCAACCAGATATAAATAAGATGATAACGAGTAATAAAATATGTCTGATATTCACTTTGCCTCCTTGTGCATATAAGCCCGCATATAGGGTACAAAAACGTAACGGCGATTTGGTTAAATTATGCAGAGCACCAAACTCAATCGCCGTATAGTTTTGATATCCAACGAGCCTGCGAGTGCATTGATGGTTTTGTTATTTGCCAGACCTTGAATATATTGATAGCAAAGGAAACTTACTTTCACCAAAGTTGATAGTTAGCGATAGTGTCTCATCTGCTTTGAATGATTGTAAAAACTCCAATGGCGCAATTCGCTGCCCATCTGCAACGATAGCCATTAGGTGTTTGTTAGTTAGACTTCGTCGACCTGATGCCATATTAGTCAAAGTTACTACCGCCCAACGCTCACCAGAATCATTACTCATTAATACAAAATTATTTACACTAAAATCACTCAGCTCTGGCTGAATGTTTGATTCATTTGGGAAGGCCAAATCAAAACTATTAGGTACAACTCTATCAATGGAAAGTACCTCTTCACCCGAATGGGCACAAAATGTAAAAACCAGCAATATCCAAGACATCCTTTTCAACACAAATCTTCTCCTAATTTCATATAACACCTTGCAACAGGGCTAATGGAAGCGCTTTGGCCGTTTGTTTGGCCAACGAGCATTTGTTCCTGCCTGATTGCTTGTTAGCTATTCTTTGCACTTGAATTGATGATATCAACTATCTTTTTAGACATAGCTTCTAACTGTCTAGAAGTTGTAGCACCGAATATTCCTTCACTAAACTCTGAACGAGTGTCTAGTTGCGATTCACTAACTATTTGGTTTGTGGATAGGTCTACGAGCTTAACGTTTAGCATCAATTCGGCATCACCTACCATTACACCTGCCATAAATCGACCAAACCCTGAAACATAACGAAAATGCTCTATTGTTATTTCCACGGAGATATCAGCCTGATTAGATGAGTTGCTTGGTATCAAATTACCTTTGTAATCTGTAGTTATTAATGTATTAAGTTCAGTGATACTTTTAGTTAAATCTCTACTTTTAGAGATTGAATTAGATGAGGATATAGCTACTGATATACTATTTGGTATGGCTCCTTGCTGCATGTTCGATGTTTTTACTGATTGCTTAATGTTTGCAGCACAACCCGCAATTAAGCTTACTAAGATGATTAAAATAAAGTTTTTCATTGAATGCTAAATTTCCTTGAATAGCTAACGCTTTGCTAAGAGGCTAAAATGGTTGGCTGGCTTTTTTGCGGTACTTTGCAAAAAACGAGCAAACTGTTTTAGTCCTTTTAAGCACCTTGTTATGCGCTACTGCCTATTAATTCTGATACTGTAACAAAGCGATAACCTTTATCTTTTAACTGCTGAACAATTAAAGGTACCGCAGCCATTGAATTACCTCTAGATTTAAACATTACATGTAAAAGAATAATTGACCCTGGCTTAGTATTTTGGACAACGTAATCGGATATATCACTTGCACTAGCATTTTTATCTAAATAAGTTTCAGGCTCCACATCCCACGTAACGGTAGTTATATTATTATTATTTAGATAATAAGGTAGCGAAAACAATTTTTTACCATAAGGTGGTCTAAAATGTATTTCACCTTTATAACCTGCCTCTGTAATTAACTCATTAGTTTTTTCTAGCTCATCTGCAACAAAGTTATAACTTTTCAAAACCATACGTTGATGAGTATATGAATGGTTTCCAACTTCATGACCTTTATCAATGATATTTTTTGTTTCTTGAATGTTTTCTTCTATAGCTTTGCCGACTAGGTAAAATGTAGCTTTAATTTCTGATTCATCTAGGATTTGGAGAATTTCTTTTGTTTTAAGTCTGGTCGGACCATCATCAAAAGTTAATGCGACTACTTTTTCAGTTGTTTCTACTCGATCTATAAGGTTACCAAAAAATTGAAATTTTTCATTCTTACTCAGCTGCCATAAAGCAATAAATATGATCAGCACTAATGCTGATAGTTTGATTATTTTACTCATGCAGACTCCATTTGCGCATAACAATTTTATAGTGTGCTCATCGCGCATATCTCTGCCAGCGCCCCACTAATATATTTATTAATTTCTTTTTAACAAATAAGTTAACTCATTGCCAGCTTAAAACTTTTAGTAAGGCTGTTCTTTTAATACAGTGCAGAAAAGAGGAAAGCGTCCTCATTTCTTGGCTTTGAAAGAAAGCACCAAAATGCCACGTGTTGCGAATCTGCTTAAATTGTTTGTTATGTTCGAAGTTTAACTGCTGTGCCAAACACTAATATTTCTGATGCCCCGTCAGTAACTGAGCTGGTTGTAAATCGTATTCCTACTATTGCATCAGCATTTAACTTTTTTGCATCTTCTATTAATCGTTCTACGGCTACATTTCGAGCTTCCATCAACATCTCGGTATAGCCTTTGAGTTCGCCGCCCACAATACCTTTTAAACCAGCCATGATATCTCGACCAACATGTTTAGACTGAACCATGTTACCATTGACTATGCCCAATACAGCTTCGATTTCCTTGCCAGGAACAGTTTCCGTTGTCGTATAAATCATAATTTTTCCCTAAAAGATAACAGCTCATTAAACACCACTTTGGGAGTTATAACCCTCAAAACAGCGTATATTATATACGCTCAATAATTCCACTAAACAACTCTAATGTAAACAAGTAATTACGTAACTTATTTACCACCCATTGTTAAAATACACTAAAACAACGTTTAATAATGTTCTGTACCATTAAATTAGCCGCCATTAGTTATGGGCTTAAATTACACCCATAAAAAAGCCCCGCTTGATATTACTCAAGCAGGACTCCACACTAATTATGTATCAATAAAAGCGCCTAAACTGCAGGCGCTTTGCATTATTGAATTTTATTGGTTAACCACGCTTTTAAGCGGATTAACTGGCTGTGCGTTATCGTCTAGAATGTTCATATCGAAGTCGAACTCATCAACACGAATCGCTTTTTCACGCTTTTTGTTGTAATCACTTAACTGAACAAATTCAGCGTCGTTAATTACTTTTGCAGCAAGTGCATTTTCAAGCGTGATTGAAAAACGCGTACCCGGCTTAAAGGTTTTAGCACGTAGCGCTTTTTTCACTTTTGCTAATAGCTCAAGTGACGCCATTTTAGCTTTGTAAGCTTGCTCGTTGATGTGATGACCATCACCTTCAATTGGCTTAACTAAATGTGTTATTTGCGCTTTAAATGCTGTATCAAGCTGAGCTTGTTTTGCTAATTCACGAATTAAATCATCGCTAATTTTTGGCATTTTAGTTGAGTAGTTCATAGTAATGAAACGAATGAACTTACGAGTACCACTTGCAGGGAAGTTATCTAGGAATTTGTGCAATGCTTCTTCAGCACTTTGTAGTGCAAAACGAGTCGCATAATGGAAGTAAGGAGCCGCTTGCTCACGCTCGCTGCTTGCTACTTTTTGTTCGTAATACTTAATAGATGCCATAGCTGCATACAAGAAGCTCATTACATCGCCTAAACGTGCTGAAAGCATCTCAGCTTGCTTTAATTTACCACCAAGTACTAGTAACGAAAAGTCAGCATATACAGCTAATTTAGCTGATAGTTTATGCACTGCTTTTTCGTAGTCACGTACTTCTGGTAATGCCGAGTTTGCACCAGCAGTAAACGGTAATACACCTAAACGGAATGCACGTAAGCTATTTGCTGTACTGTAGCCAATTGTTTTACGTAAAATACCATTAAATTCTGCATCTGCGTTTTTGTCATCGCTGTGGATAGACTCAACCATAGATTGTAAGTATGGGTGACAACGCATAACACCTTGACCAAAGATCATCAGGTTACGAGTCAGAATGTTTGCGCCCTCTACCGTAATGGCAATTGGCTGCGCCACATAACCACTAGCAAGCGTGTTTTGAGGACCATTCTGAATTGCTTTACCCGCTTGAATATCCATTGCTGAGTCAAGCACATCACGACCAAGCTCTGTCATATGGTATTTAGCGATTGCAGTCACTACCGATGGTTTTAAGCCCATGCCTAAACCTTCAGTTGTCAGTACACGCATTGCTTCTTGTAGGTATGTTTTACCTGCAATGTCAGCTAGCTTTTCTTGAATACCTTCGAATTGACCAATTGATAAACCAAACTGTTCACGCACTGCTGCATACTCAGAAGCTGATTTAAATGCAACTTGGGCAGTACTTACGCCCAGTGCTGGTAATGAAATACCACGCCCTGCGCCTAAACAGCTAACTAGCATTTGCCAACCGCGACCGATGTTTTTCTGACCACCGATAATAAAGTCCATTGGTACAAATACTTTGTTACCACGTGTAGTACCGTTGTAAAAACGGATACCCATAGGATCATGACGGTTACCAAGTTCTACACCAGGGTGCTCTTTTGGAATAAGTGCACAGGTAATACCTAGGTTTTCTTTACCACCTAGTAAACCATCAGGGTCAACCACTTTAAACGCTAAACCAAGTACAGTAGCAATAGGTGCTAGTGTAATGTAGCGTTTGTCCCACGTAATTTCTAAGCCGAGTACTTCTTCACCGTTGTACATACCTTTAGTTACGGTACCTACATCTGGAATACCGCCTGCATCAGAGCCTGCTTCTGGGCTGGTTAGTGCAAAACATGGAATGTCTGTACCATTTGCAAGACGTGGTAAGTAGTGTGCCTGTTGCTCCTCTGTACCAAAGTGAAGAAGTAACTCACCCGGGCCTAACGAGTTTGGTACCATTACGGTTACCGCAACCGCTGAGCTTTTAGTCGCAATTGTACCTACAATTGTTGAGTTAGCGTATGGGCTGAACTCTAAACCGCCAAACGATTTAGGGATGATCAGCGAGAAGAAACGCTCTTTTTTCAAAAACTCTAAAATGTCGTTTGGTAAATGAATACCATTTTGAATGACTGAATCGTCAATCATGCTAAGTAATTCTTGTACTGGGCCATCTAAGAACGCTTGCTCGTCTGCGGTTAATTTAGCCGCAGGTACGTCGCGTAGCGCGCTGAAATCTGGTTTACCTCGATAGATAGACCCTTCTAGCCATACATCGCCAGCGTCTAGCGCTTCTTGCTCAGTAACTGAAATGCTTGGTAATACTTTTTTTAATTTTGTACGTAAACTCATAACGAACTCATCCGACCAGATAAATAATACCTACATTACGTCATAAAAATCGCTTTAGATCAATTACTCTATTCAATTAATTAACAGTTTTTGCAATTTATTTTCTTTACCTGAACGTAAACTGTTGAAATAGAAAGCCTTACACTTGTACGCTGAAAATTAATTTTTTTGTTAAAAAATTAATAATTCAGACCACTAAGGCAATCAAAGCCTGTTTTAGGAGAGGCTAAAACAAAAAACGCAGCTTAAAATTAAGCTGCGTTTTTTAAAAGCGAGAGATTAAATCAAGTCTAACTTATTTTAACTACCTGTTTGCCAGTAAAACCACCTGCTAACTGGTTATTTAATGCAGCCGAAACAGCGTTTGCATTAAAATCAACAGCTAAAACTTCTGGAGGAATTATCTCGCCATTTGCTACCGTTTCAAGCAACAAATTGCCCATAAAACTCATCCGCTGCTGCGCACATAAGCTGTTAGCTAGCCACGCACCTCCTAAGGAGACAATACTAATATTAGGCGCACGCCGATACATTAGCTGCTGTTCAAAGTTAGGGAGTGGATTTAAACAAGCAATACGACCACAAAAACGCATTAGTTCGATATTTTGAATGGTCGATTCCCCCCCCATAATATCAATAACAGCGTCAAACCCTTGTGGACCTAACTCTCGACGAATTTTGTCACATAAGGCTTTATCGTTGTAATCAAAGACCACATCGGCGCCGAGTTGCTTAACTAACTTATGATTGCGCTTAGAGGCGGTGGTAAATACATCTGCACCGCGCTGCTTGGCAAACTGAATAGCAAATTGCCCTACAGCGCCAGCGCCACCTTCAACAAAAAGTGTATCGCCCTCAGTTACTGATAGTTTATCTAAGCTGATCAATGCCGCCATTCCGGCGCAGGGTAAAGTTGCAGCTTTTTCACTGGCTAATTGCTTGGGAATAATAGACACCGCATAATTAGGTACTTTTGCGTATTCGCTCAGTACCCCTTGCTCACCTACGCTGGCGTGCCACATAACACGCTCCCCTACCCCCGGAAAAATACCTTTACCCGCTTTAACCACTGTTCCCACTGCATCCAAGCCTAAAACATGCGGGTATTGCCACGTACAAAAGCCAGACTTGGCAAATTGTGCATCCACCGGGTTTAAACCAACGTACTCTACTTTTACTAATAACTCATTCCCTGTGCACTGAGGCACAGGTAACTGAGTATCCGATAAGTTAATATCCTCATTGGGCTCATTTAACACAATAGAGCGCATTAATGTAGGAATAGTATTTGGGTTTGTATCTGCAGTATTAGGCATCAAAAACTCTACTTGTTAGTATTACTTAACGCGTAACTCCATCGCCCATTAAATGACTGGTAGGCATTTACTTTGGCAAGTAGCGATGAAATAGTTGAATCAACGGCATTTTCTTGTGCTATTAAAACATCCTGACGCGCATCTAACAACTCTAAGTAAGGAATTTGCCCTTCTTCGTACATTGCTTGTGCTTGTAAAAATGCATTATTAGCAAATTGATAACGCTCATCAGCAAAGCGCGATTGCTGTGCTTGATTGACCAATAATTGCAGAGAAAGTTCACTCTCGTTAATCGCTTTTAATACCACTTGTTGGTAATCGGTATACGCCGCTTGGCTTAAAAACTGCTGCGCATCGCGTTGTGCTAAAAGCGCAGGGTAACTTAATAATGACCACTGCAATTGCGGCGCTACTTGCCATTGCTGCTGGGTATCACTAAAACCGTTGCTCTCTAAACTTAACACGCCTGCAAAGCCGCTTAAGCTAATATCCGGCAATAAAGCTTTGCTGGCTGCTACACTCAGGCTATTTGCTTGGCTAAAATCAAATAAAGCACGACTTATATCAGGTCTTAATGCTATTGCATCATTAGGCTTTGCCAATGACACCGCAAATGCCTTAGTTAATATAGTACGTTCTTCATTAATACTCAGTGATTGCGTAGTTTGCGCGCTTAATACGGCCAAAGTAGATAAGTCACGGTACTTGGCATATTCAATTGCCGGCACCAAGGCTTGCTGCTGTCTAAGTTGCGCCATAGTGCGGTTTAAGTCGAGCTCATTCGCCACACCTTCATCAACTTGGGCCTGTAGCACTTGAATGCTTTGTTCAAGCGCTTCTATTTGCATCTCAATAATTTGCTGCTTTTGCAGATTACCTTGATAACTCACAAAGCCTTTAACCACAGCCGACACCACTTCAATTTGCAATAACCTAACTTGCTCAGCTTGGCTCATTGCTTGTGAATTCGCGGCATCGACTAACGCAGTAATTCGACCAAATAAGTCGAGCTGCCAATCAAGTGCTACATTCGCACTTGATTGCCGGCTATTGGTATTGCCTAGCCCGCTTCGCTTTGCACCAACCGCAACACCGCCTTGCGGTAAGTATTGCGCTTGTTGCTCGCCAATACGCGCCAAAGCGCTTTTTAATACCAGCTGACTAGTTTGTAAGTCGTAATTATTAGCAAGTGCGTTGCTCACCAGTTGGTTTAGCTGCGCTGAGCCCAGCTTGTGCCACCAGTTTTGCTCATCTTCACCCATAAATTGCTCTGCAGATATTGCCTTGGCAACAAACTCATTAACCTGTTGTTGCTGAGCGGCTGTGTCAATTTTACTCGCACAACCTGATAACACAGCAACCGCTAATACAGAACTCAACCATGGCGATAATTTAAGGGCGCTTAGGTTAAATTTAGTCATGTGAAGACTCCTCAACGCGCGGCTTTTTTACCACCAGCATATAAAACACCGGTGTAAATAATAGTCCAAACACAGTTACCCCAATCATGCCCGAGAACACCGCATTACCCATGGCATGGCGCATTTCTGCCCCAGCACCGGTTGCCAATACAAGCGGTATAACACCTGCGGTAAAGGCAATTGATGTCATTAAAATTGGGCGTAAACGTAATCGACACGCCGCTAACATCGCCTCAAGGTGCGATAATCCGGTGTCATGCTTATCTTTAGCAAATTCCACCATAAGGATGGCATTTTTAGAAGCCAATGCGACCAGTACAATCAACGCTATTTGGGTAAATATGTTGTTGTCTGAACCTACAAACCACACTCCTAATAACGCTGAGAAAATAGTCATAGGTACAATTAAAATAATGGCCAGTGGTAAACGTAAGCTTTCATACTGTGCGGCCAGTACCATAAACACCAGCAATACAACCAGAGGGAATACATACACCATGGTATTACCGGCTAATACTTGCTGGTACGTTACCTCAGTCCACTCATATTCAATACCAGTAGGCAATGTTTTTGCTAGTACAGCTTCAATCGCCAATTGCGCTTGATCAGAACTATAACCGGGCGCTGGGCTGCCATTAAGCTCTGCACTTGGGTAGCCGTTGTAATGCATTACACGATCAGGACCAATAGTAGGCGTTACCGTTAATACTGAGCCTAACGGCACCATATTACCGGCACGATTACGCACTTTTAGGTTTAGTATTTGCTCTGGGTCTACCCTAAAATCAGCATCAGCTTGGGCATTAACCTGGTAAGTACGGCCAAATAAATTAAAGTCGTTTACATACACTGAGCCTAAATAAATTTGTAACGAGTTAAACACTTCATCTAATGGAATACCTTGAATAAGCGCTTGCTCGCGGTCAATATCAATATCCATTTGTGGCACTTGAATTCTAAAGCTTGAATACAGCCCCATTAACGCCGGATCTTTTTGCGCCGCAGCAATCACTGATTGCAAACTGTTAAATAAGGCTTCAAAGCCTTTGTTAGCTCTATCTTCTATTTGCAGTTTAAAGCCACCTGTGGTGCCAAGGCCTTGAATTGGCGGTGGTGGAAACACAGCGACAAAGGCTTCATCAATGGCCGCAAAACGTTGGTTTAGTTGCGCTGCAATAGCCGAAGCCGACATACTCGGATCAGTACGCTCTGCAAAAGGCGCCAGTGGCGTAAATACGATGCCGCTATTTGGGCTATTAGTAAAACCATTCACTGAAAGACCAGGAAACGCTACCGTGTTCGCAACCCCAGGGACCTCTAATGCAATTTGCTGCATTTGTTTTACCACCGCTTCTGTACGGTCTAAACTGGCAGCGTCAGGTAACTGCGCAATAGCGACTAAGTATTGCTTATCTTGTTGTGGAATAAACCCACCCGGTACTGCATCAAACAATTTAATCGTACCGCCAACTAAAGCAATATACGCAACCATAACCACAACACTCATACGAATAAGCTTTTGTACCAGCTTTTCATACCCTTTAGCACCACGGTCAAACACGCGGTTAAAAGGTTGAAATAACCAACGGCCAAATAATTTATTAAGCACGCGGGTAAACGCATCAGGCTCGGCATCATGTGATTTTAACAATAAAGCGGCCAGTGCTGGCGACAGCGTTAATGAGTTAAACGCCGAAATTACCGTTGAAATCGTAATGGTTAATGCAAATTGTTTATAAAACTGCCCTGAAAGCCCAGTAATAAAAGCCGTCGGAATAAATACCGCACATAATACTAATGCAATCGCAATAATAGGGCCGGTTACTTCCGTCATTGCCACGCGGGTGGCTTCAAGCGGTGATAAGCCATCTTCTATGTTTCGCTCAACATTTTCTACAACCACAATTGCGTCATCAACCACAATACCGATTGCCAGTACTAAACCAAATAGCGATAAGGTATTAATAGACACTCCAAGCCACTGCATTACGGCAAACGTACCAATGAGTGAAATAGGCACCGCAATTAATGGAATAATAGACGCGCGCCAGGTTTGTAAAAATACAATAACCACAATCACCACCAGCACGATTGCTTCGAGTAAAGTGGCGATCACCGCATCAATTGAACCACGCACAAATACCGTTGGATCATAAACAATGTCGTATTCAACACCTGCTGGAAAGTCTTTTGATAAGCGTGCCATAGTTTCACGCACCTGATCAGAGAGCTCAATGGCATTTGACCCTGGGCGTTGAAATATTGGCATCGCTAAAGCGGGTTGATTATCAAGCTCAGCACGCAATGCATAAGAATCTTGGCCTAAATCAACACGTGCCACGTCTGACAAACGCGTAAGCTGCCCTTGCTCCCCAACTTTAATAATGACTTGTTTAAACTCTTCAATGCTATTAAGGCGTCCTTTGACGTTTAATAGAATTTGGAACTGACTGTCATTTGAAATCGGTTGCGCACCTAAACTACCTGCTGCAACTTGCTGATTTTGCGAGCGTAGTGCATTGACCACGTCACTTGCAGTAAGCTCACGTGATGCTAGCGCATCTGGGTTAAGCCAAACTCGCATTGCATATTTACCGCCACCAAATAAACGAATATCACCCACACCAGGTAAACGCGCTATTTCATCTTTAATATTTAAATCGGCATAATTTGATAAATACGCGGTGTCATGGCTGTTTTGAGGTGAATATAAATGCACCACCATGGTTAAATCGGGTGATGATTTTTCAGCAACAACCCCTAAACGTTGCACTTCTTGTGGCAAACGCGGCAGCGCACTATTTACTCGGTTTTGCACTTGCACTTGGGCACGGTCTAAATCAGTGCCTAACGCAAATGTCACCGTGAGCGTCATACGTCCGTCACTGGTTGCTTGTGAAAACATATACAACATGTTTTCGGTGCCATTTATTTCTTGCTCAAGCGGTGTTGCCACTGTTTGTGCAATAACCGTCGGGTTCGCACCTGGGTAACTTGCAGTCACAACCACTGTTGGTGGTACGACTTCTGGGTATTCACTGACAGGCAGCTGAAATAATGAAATGCTACCTGCAATTAAAATAATCAACGACAGCATGGCCGCAAAAATCGGTCGCTGTATAAAAAAGTGTGAAAATTTCATCTAATAACCTTATTGCTTAGCAACTAAATCGGCAGGGTTAGCACTTAGCGTAAATGCCACGCCTTGGGTATTAATTGCCACTTTATTTGGTGATATCGGCATACCGGGTCCTACACGAGCAGGGCCGTTTACAGCAATAACATCGCCTTGCTCAAGTCCTGATGTGATGGCCCGCAACGGTCCATAGCGCTCACCTACAGTAACCAATTTATATTGCAGCACATTATTTTCGCCTACCGTTAACACAAAGCGATTTTTTAAATCTGTGCCTATGGCTCTGTCTGGAATAATGACAGTTTCACGCACTGCATTAGCAGCTAACTTAATGCGTGCAAATGAGCCCGAACGCAGCTCGTTACTACGATCATCAAATACCGCACGAACGCGTAAAGTGCCTGTAGATGCGTTAATTTGATTATCTATAAAGTTAATATGGCCGCTATAGTTAAAATCGTCTTGCCCTACTTTTTGCATTACAACAGGCTGTTTGCTTGCAGCTGTTACTTCGTCAAATGCGCTATTCCAAGTACGTTCATCTACATCAAAGTAAGCGTACATTTTGTCATTAGAAACAATTGAAGTAAGCACGCTTTGCCCTGCAAGTACGTTGTTACCTTTGGTAATATTTGCGCGAGAAATCACGCCATCAATAGGAGAAACCACTGACGTAAACTCTAAATCGAGCTTTGCAGCTTTAAGCTGCGCTTGCAGTGCAGCAAGTTGTGCTTCACGCTGACGTAAAGTCGATGTACGCGCTTGTGCTTGCTCAGTCGAAATGGCTTTTCGCTCAGTTAAGCGTACAGCACGCGATGCTTCGCTTTTTGCTTGTTCAAGTGCTGCTTGAGCACTTTTTACCTGAGCGCTTAAACTGTCAACGGTTGCAGCGAATGAGCGATCGTCTAAACGAAATAATACATCGCCTTGTTTAACGCTATCCCCTTCTTTAAATTCAATTTGCTCAATAATGCCGGATACACGCGGCATTAATGCCACTTTCTGCGGTGACTCCAAGCGTGTTGTATAGGTATGCCAACTTTGAACTGGCTTAACCAAGACTTCGGCTACATCAATAGCTTGTTGTTGCTGTGCGGGGGCTGATTGCGCTGTACTTTCATCGGCACAACCGGCCAGTGTGATTAATGCAACAGATAGTGCTGTAGCAATTAAGTGTTTGTTCATAACGACGCTCCTTTTAATTTAGCATTGAATAATACGGAACATACTTGATGACAAAAACAATAGATTTTTAAATTCATTAGTGCCAAAATGGCATTAATAATCACTAAGTGGTGAAATAATGGATACAACCAGTCGACTATTAATGCTGCTTGAAGTGGTAGAGCAAGGCTCATTTGCAAAAGCAGCCGAAATACGCAATATTGACCGCTCAGTGATCTCTAAGCAAATTAGTCGGTTAGAGGATGAACTTGGGGTAAGACTATTAAACAGAACAACCCGCTCATTCTCTCTTACAGCAGCGGGCGCTGAAATGATAAAAAAAGCGGGTGAGCTGCGAAGCCTGCTTGGCGAAACGGTGCGCATGGCAGAAAACTACCACCAAGAGCCACGCGGCGTATTGAAAGTGACCGCATCGACTTTAATAGGTCGACGCTACTTACAGCCAGTGATCAACGATTTCCAAAAACGCTTTCCACAAGTGGAAGTAGAACTGCGTTTAGATGACCGACTGGTTGATATTGTATCTGAAGGATTTGATCTAGCGTTTAGAGTGGGTGAACCCAAAGACTCATCATTAATTGCTCGTAAAATTGCCCGTAATCGTCTGTTACTATTAGCCGCGCCAGCGTTTATAGAAACATACGGTATGCCAACAACAATCACTGATTTGGCACAATTGCCAGCGGCCAGTTATGCCAGCAACTCACTGCGGGTAGAAGGCATAAATTACTATAACCACACTGGCGAGCACTGCGAGCAAAAAATAAAAAGTGTGTTTAGAGCAAACGATGCAGAAGTATTACTGATGAAAACTCTCTCTGGCACCACCTACTTTTTAGCGCCGGCATTTATTTTAGATAAAGAAGTGATTGATGGGCAACTGGTGCCCTTACTTACCGATGTAAAATTAATGGAACACAGTGCAATGTATGCTGTATACCCACACCGAGATTTACCGGTAAGAACACGATTGTTTTTTGATGCCGTGCGTGAATACATTGGCAAAGAAAGACCGATTTGGGAGAACAGTATTCCTAATTTTGATCAAATGTATTAAGCCGCATCTGCACAGAGGTTAATATCAGAAAAAACCGCATTGCGCCCCGCATCTTTTGCTTTATAAAGTTGCTTATCTGCTTGCGCTATTAATTCAGCCAAATTTTGTTGTTGGTACTTAACTACGCCAACACTGGCTGTTAAATTTATGGTTATACCATTGGCTTCAATATATTTATTTGCAACGGCTTGTCTAAGATTTTCAGCCATTGCCAGCGCGGATTGTGCACTATCAAAATTGCTCATTAAAGAAAATTCTTCACCCCCCACCCTAAACACATACCCTTTTGCGAAAGTAATCCTAAATAGAGTTGCCAACTCAACCAGCACTTTATCTCCTACATCATGGCCGTATTCATCATTTATTTGTTTAAAGTGGTCAAGATCAATTAAAAACAAGTACAACTGTGACTTGTCTTTTATCTCCACTTCAAAATAATGGCTCATAGATAAACGGTTTCCTGCTCCCGTGAGAGGATCAAGTAAAGCCAAGTTTTTAAGTCGCTTCGAAAATTCGGCCCTATTTCCTTCAAAAACATGAGAAATGACCCATATAATAATATAAATAAACAGTAAGTTGAGCGCTAGGTTAAAAGAGGAAAAATAAGGGCTTGGTAATTTATAAAGCAACACTGATGATTGCATAACCAAAAGTGTGGCCGATAACACAATACCGTATTTTCGACCAAGAAGTAGATAATACAAAATGGGTAAAGAAAACGCCCACAAAAACAAACCATTTTTAAGTGGTGCCAAAAAGGTTCCACATAATATAACGAGCGTTACAGTCATACAAACCGTTATGGCATACCAGTTTCGTTGCTTGTTTTTAACCAATTGTATAAAAATATAAAAACAAAGTGCGGAAAAACACACCTCTAAGCCGCCTACAATATAAAAATGATTTTTTGATAGGTTAAACACAGCAAAAATAAATGACAGCAAACCAAAAAATAAACACATCCATTTTAAGACATGCTCACGTAATATTTTTGTACTGTTAAGAGCGGCTATATCCATAAAAAACTTAAATCAAAACTAATGGTTTATATTAACCCTGAAATGCAATAATCACAATTTTATGCTTAACAACCCCCTTTAAAATAAGCAAAAAGGATTGGTTAAATGCAGCTATTCTGTAAGCAGTTCATTAACTGTGCCAACCAAGTCAGCAAATTCCTCATCAACATGTGCGACTTGTTTAGGGCTTAAGGTTTGATTTAATTTAACCAGCAACTGTGCGTATGCCCTTAAATTTTCCTCATTTCTCTCAATGAGTTCAGCACTCATAAACAGCTCTCGTTCTGTAATGATAGTGCGTAACTGCTGCGCAAATTGGGCATCATCAAGGGTTTGCTGATGAAACAGTGCTTCAAGTGCACCTAATCGAGTTAGTTTATAGTCATACCATAAATTGCTGGTACTGATATATTCACTGTTAGCTTGTGACACTAGCGTTCGCTGCTCTGAGGTGAGCTTACCAAGCCATTGTTCGTAGTAGTCTAGTTGCTTGTCTAAACGAGACTGCTGATGCTCCTCTTTGGTTAATGAAGCGTGCTCTTTTATTTCATCATTAATTTGCTCACGAATGTTTTCTACCATTTCACTGCGTTGTGATGGAGTTAACGTTTTTGCCAGCTCGATTAAGGGATCACTCGCGTACAAAAGTAAATTGCGCCAATGCTGCTTTACCTGCGTTATTTTTGCCATTAACTGCGCTGTATCGGCTTCTTTATCGAGCAACTGCCTTAAGTCGAGTAAATCGGCTTTATATTTTGGTAACTCAACCTCTCGGTGCCAATCTCGGGTGTTATTAATAATCACTTTTAACTGCGTTGATTGGCTTTTGTTTAAGTCGACATAATCGTCTATCCAAAACGAAGACAGCCAACCAAGGTTGTTATAAGCAAAGGAAGTAGAACAACTGGCAATAAACAATAAACTGGTTATAAAAATAATTTTGCTTAGTTTTATATTTTTTAAATTATTTAACATTAACAGACCCCGTTTTATGATGCTTTGGTTGCCAAAAATCATCATAAGTAATTATGTAAGCTATTGCTCGCTTTTATTTTTTTCATTTTTCTATAGAATCGCAAGCTAACGCAATTTATATCATGACTATATGCTTAAGTTTAGAATTTTTGAGCTATAGTTAAAGCTACTTGTTAATACGTTTGTATACCTAGGTTATAAACGTTGGCGTTATTAATTTAGCTCATAATTTTTTACCTATCTCTAATAGATTCACTAGGTAAGTTTTACTTTTATGGCGCTTACATAGAACGACAACTAATTTGGAGACATGCTTATGTCACAGTCTAATTTTAAAGCACTGCTACTGGCCGGTATTATGCTCGCTACCCCTCTTGCCCATGCTGGACTAGAACAAGGGATCAGAGCTGCTAATGCGGGTGAATTTGAAGAAGCACTTAAAGAGTTTAATTATTTAGCTGACAAAGGCTATGCACCGGGTATTTACGAATTAGGTAAGCTATACGAAGGTGGCCATGGCGTTACCCGTGATTATTACAAAGCAGCTGAGCTGTACCAACAAGCCGTTAAAAAGAACCATGTAGATTCAATGTTTGCACTTGCGGTTTTATATGACGAAGGCAATGGCGTTAAATTAGACAAACAAATGGCCATAACCTTATTTGAAAAAGCAGCAAATAAGAACCTTCCCGCAGCACAGTATAACTTAGGTGTAATGTACGCAAATGGCGATGGTGTTAGCCAAGATTATAAAGCCGCCAGAACATGGTATGAAAAAGCCGCTGCTAATAATTACACATTGGCGCAGTTTAATTTAGCACTGATGTATTTTGAAGGCTTAGGAATGCCAAAAAATCTTGAAATGTCGTATGTATGGAATACCATTGCCGAGTATAACGGCAACATGCAAGCCAGTCACAGCCGTAAACTTGATGAACGTTCTATGCTCCCGAAAGAGGTAGCTGAGGCCAAAGAAAAAGCCGATGCAATTTATACCAAAATTTTAGCGGGTACTTATGCTGGCGAAGGACGCCTGTTTTAAGTTAGCTATTAAAAAAGCTGAATGAAGTGATTCATTCAGCTTTTTTATTTTAACCGCTACAGGCTATTTTATATAAAGCCACTTTAGCACTTTGATCAGTAATTTATTTTGTTTAAGTAATAAACCAATGCGCGGGTTAACCGAGCCAGACACTAAGGTATTTTTTGCATGGCTAAAGGTGAGAAAACCTTCTTTACCATGATAATGCCCCATCCCCGAATGCCCCACGCCACCAAACGGCACATCATCGGCAGCTACTTGTATTAATGTGTCGTTTACCGCAACCGTTCCGCTGAGTGTTTGCTTAATAATGTACTGTTGCGCCTGTTTATCTTGACCTAAAATGTAAAGGGCTAATGGGTGGTCGCGTAATCGAATATAATTAAGCACGTCCTCTAATTTGTCGTAACTCATAATGGGTAAAATGGGACCAAATAGCTCTTCTTGCATTAATGTCATCTCATCTGTTACGTGCGTAACAATATGCAGACCCATACGATGCTTTTCGCCATCTTGCTGGTTTTGTTCAAGCGGTTTAGTAATTTTAGCGCCTTGCTCTTGTGCTTGCTCTAAATAACCTAGCAAACGTTGATAATGTGCAGGGCTAATAATCGAGGTCAGGTTTTTGCCTTCTACGCCTTGCTTAAAGTGTTTTTTATAAAGGGTACAAAGCGCTTTAATGAATTGATGCTCTAATGCTTTAGGAACAAACACGTAGTCAGGCGCTACACATATCTGCCCTGCATTGGCCATTTTTCCAAATAATAAAGCACGCGCGGCTTTATTTACATCGGCTTTTTCTAACACAATAACGGGCGATTTTCCGCCGAGTTCTAATGTTACTGGCGTTAAATTTTTACTGGCCGCGGCCATAACTAACTTGCCAACAGCCGTCGAGCCTGTAAACAGTAAATGCGCAAACGGCAATGATGAAAACTCACTTGCCACGTCGCTACCACCTTGAATAATTGTGCAGTGTTGGCTTAATTCACCTGCAAATATTTTTTCAATAACGGCATTGGTGTTAGGCGTAAATTCACTGAGCTTTAACATCACCCTGTTACCCGCTGCAATCGCAGTAATAACAGGTACCAATGCTAGTTGAATGGGATAGTTCCATGGTGCAATCACACCCACCACACCAATAGGCTGATAGGTGACACTTACTTTTGAGGGCCATAAGCTTAACCCCGCGCTGCGCTGACTAGGCTTAGACCAGCGAGGTAGCTTTTTAATAATATGCGCAAGTCCCTGCATGGTGGGCAAAATATCCCCCACTAAGGTATCGAACGCCGTTCGGTATCCAAAATCTTTAGATACTGCAGCAATCAAGTCTTGCTCTAACGTTACAATGTTAGCGCGTAATTTTTTGAGTAAAGCAAGACGTTGCTCAATGGGTAAATAAGGGGTGTCTTCAAAAGCATGCTTTAGTTCATTAAATTGCGAACGCAAAGACCCTGTAGATAATGTGTCAGTGTTCAAAATAGGCTACCCGATTTATAACGTTTTCAAGACTATAACCTTGTTCTGTTACTCGAGCAATAAAGAGTGATTTTGCAACACGAGGTAAAGGATTGCAAAAACACTCAACAGGTTGGTTGGAACGCATACCGATGCACTGCTTTTGTGTGCATCGGTTATCTGTTTTGTTAGTTGATTAAAGTGGGTTATTAAAAACCAAAAACTTGGGCTGCTATGGTCATTGTTACTAAGGTAATTAAAACAATAGCGACAATATTTAACACAAAGCCAGCACGGATCATGTCTTTCATTTTAATTTCACCCGAGCCAAACACAATCGCATTGGGTGGTGTGGCTACTGGCATCATAAACGCACAACTACACGCAATCGCAGCTGGAATAACCCACACTAACGGACTGCCTGTTACTGACTCAGCAACGGGGCCTAGCAGTGGTAAAAAGCCTGCTGCTGTTGCCGTATTACTGGTTATTTCGGTTAAGAACGTAATCAGCGCAACCACAACAAGAATGCTCATTACTAATGGAATAGTACTCGCCCCTTCAATCATATTGGCAATGTAGTCAGCTAATCCTGATGACTTTATTTGCGAGGCAAGTGTTAATCCGCCACCAAATAAAAGCAACACACCCCACGGCACTTTAGCGGCACTTTCCCAATCTAAAATACGCGCATCGCTGCCTTTATTTGCCGGTAGTACAAACAGTAATAATGCAGCGGCAATAGCAATACCGGTATCTGAAATTTTAAGCCCAGTAACATCGCCTAATAAAGGTCTAAATATCCAACAAATAGCGGCAAGCACAAATACAAACAACACGCCCTTTTCAGCACGTTGCATTAGACCTAAGTCTTTTAATTGTGAAGAGAATACCGCTTTGGTATCAATACGCTTGTTCGCTTGTACATTCGCATCGACTTTATAAGTGAATTTAGTTAACCAAATCCAGCTGATCAGCAACATACCGAGCGCTAATGGCACACCAACAATCATCCACTCGGCAAAGCCAATTTCAATCTGATAACTGTCTGATAGGTACGCAGCCATTAATGCATTTGGTGGAGTACCGATTAAAGTAGCAATACCACCAATACTTGCGCCATAAGCAATCGACAGTAAAAGGGCTTTACCAAAACCTTCATTACTAGGATCTGAGCTTTTAACTAAATGGGTAATAGATAAAGCGATAGGAAGCATCATTACTGCGGTAGCGGTATTAGACATCCACATTGATAAAAATGCAGTCACTAACATCATCGCTAAAATTTGTAAGCTTGGTTTTTTACCTGCATAAAGCATTGTTTTTAGTGCAATACGCTTGTGTAATCCCCAACGCTCCATCGCTATTGAGATTAAAAAGCCACCTAAAAATAAAAAGATCAGCGGATGCGCATAAGGCGCTGCAACACTTTTTATCGCGGCTATATCAACAATCGGCGAAATCACTAAAGGGAGTAACGCAGTAGCAGGAATAGGCACTACCTCACTCACCCACCACGAGGCCATCCAAAATGCTAAGCCTGCGGTTTTAAACGCTGCCGCCGACATCCCTACTGGCGGCTCAACTAAGCAAGTAAGTAGCATGACACATGGGCCAAGTAACAAAAACAGCCATTGCATAAATGGCTTTTTATTCGCGTTATTTTCTAAAATACGTTTTGTCATTTGTTCAGCCCTTAAAATTTATATTTAAGACCAAGTGCAACACTGCTATCAGCATTTTCTTCTAGGTCGAGGTCAGTGTATAAAAGGTAAGCTGTGGTTTGCTTGTCAAATACATAATCTACACCCGTGGTCCACTGGGTAGCGTCTGATGTTTGACGTAGTTTTGAATCATCTTTTGCAAATTGTACTTTAGGTACCCATTTGTCTAACTTATAGCTTGCGCTTAGTACATAACCGTTGCCAGACTTAGCGCCGTCAATCGATTCTGAATGCTGGTACAATGCCCCTAATTGTAATTTTTCAAACTTATACACACCCGCAATACGGCTTGCTTTAATGTTATTAAGCGAATCAACATGGCTGATTGAAATAGAGTAAGGTGTTTTATTTAAATTACGATCACCATAAATAAGGGTTGCCGCAAATCCTGCTTCGTTATCTTTGTTGTCATCTTTTGGCGCATAGGTAAATGAAAACTGTGCATTGTGCCAGTACTTAGAGGTATAGGTAATGGTATCGCCTAAGCGATCTTGTCCTGCAATAACTTGTGAAATATCTGCTTGGGTTTCGTTAAAGTTATCAAGCTTGCCTTCAGAGTATTTAAAACGCGTGTCGTTTCGCCCTACGACCACTTCACCAAAAGCACCTTTTAGACCAAGGTAAGTATTGCGTGCTGCAAAAGGCTCATTGGTGTCGTCGTGTTCAAAACCTTTTACTTGAACTTCGTATTTAAATACCGCGGTAAAATACTCATTTAATTTATGGTTACCTTTAATGCCAATACGCGAAAAAGGGGCATCTATTTGCGTGCCTTCGTCAGCGTAACGCATTATGCCTGTATCGGTGTTAGCAATTTGTACTTCGGCTTTACCATACACTGTGTAGTCTGCAGCAAAAGTGGTTGCAGGTAACGTGGCAGCACTGCATAACGCAGCAAGTACTGAACCTTGGAATATATTGTTTTTCATTATGTGTCCTAATTATGTGATGCTACTTGTTGTCTGCACCTACAAAGCAAGAACATGACCAACTAAAAAATAACAATAATTTTCAGTGATTTAAAAAATAAAGGTTTAAAAACAAACACTGAAATGTGCGGGTTTCCACACATAAAAAACACTCAATATCACCATTTCCACCCATTAATCGGTGAACATATCTCGATTAAGGTTATATTTACTCATTTTATCGTAGAGGGTTTTACGCGCAATTTGTAAGGTTGTCATGGTGTCTTTAATGCTGCCATGGTTAAGCTCTAGCGCCTCTTCAATTAAGGATTGCTCATAAAAGCTGACCTTTTCGGCTAGGCTCAAATCTAATGATAGCGTGCTGTTGCTTGAGTCACTTTGTGCAAATGCCAGATCGGGGCCTAGCAATACCGCGCGCTCGGCTTGATTTCTCAATTCCCGCACATTGCCAGGCCAATCATGCGCTAGTAAACATTGTTGTAGTTCTATATTGAGCGCCCCTAACGGTTTATGAAAGCGGGTCGCAGCTATAGAGCTAAAATGTTTAAACAACAGTGGAATATCTGCTTTTCTGTCTCTTAATGCAGGGATGCTGACTTTTACTAAACTAAGTCGATAATATAAGTCGGCTCTAAACTCACCTTTTTCTACCAGCGAAAGTAAATCGACTTTGGTGGCTGCGACAATACGAATATCAAGCTCTATCGCTTTATTAGCACCGACCGGAGTTACTTTTCGCTCTTCAAGCACCCGTAGTAATTTAACTTGAAGCGATAAAGGAGTGCTTTCAATTTCATCTAAAAAAACGGTGCCGCCTTGAGCAAACTCAAATTTACCTTTGCGATCGTGTGTTGCGCCAGTAAAGGCTCCGCTGATAGCCCCAAACAGTTCGCTTTCTATTAATTGCTCTGGGACTGCGCCACAGTTAATAGCCACAAACTGACAGCTTGAACGGTTACTATGATCGTGTAAATAACGGGCAACCAATTCTTTACCTGTGCCAGTTTCACCTTCAATCAGCACATCAGCCGGGGTATCAATCACCGTGTTGAGTAGGTTCATCATATGCTGCATTTTAAGCGTATCACCTAAAATACGTACACCGGGCGCCGACGTTTTCTCAACCGCGCGCTTCAGCGCTCTGTTTTCCATTACTAAAGCACGTTTATCTGAGGCTCTGGCAATACAATCTAATAAATTTTCGTTCAGTGGTTTTTCAAATAAATCATACGCGCCTAGTTGCATCGCTTTTACCGCAACAGAAACATCAGCATAACCGGTTAAAAATATCACGGGTAGTTCGCTATCAAATGCTTTTACCTGATCAATAAAGGTTAAACCATCCATAGTGGGCATGTTTATATCACTGAGTACAATGCCACAAAAACTACGATTTAAGCGACTTAAGGCAACACTTGCATCACTGAAACACTGTACCTCATACCCCTCGAGCGTTAATAGCTGATTCAATGAATCGCGGATCATCGCTTCATCATCAATAACAATAATCTGTTTGCAAACAACGGCTTCAATCATTTTTAGTGGCCTCTATGCTTGATAAACTAATAATAAATTGCGCACCGCCTTCAGGGCGGTTATGTGCAGTTAAGTAACCATTAAATGATTCAATAATTTGCTTTGAAATCGACAAGCCCAGCCCTAAACCGTTACTTGATTTGGTACTATAAAAAGGTTCAAAAATAGACCCCAGCACATGATGCTCAATACCAGGGCCACTATCTAATATAGAAAGCTTAACGCGCTCTTCAAAGCATTCAACATCAAAACTGAGCTCTCTAACTGGCTCACCTTTCATTGCCTGTGATGCATTGGTGATCACATTAACCAGTACTTGCTCAAATTTTAATGCATCAACCCACACAGTGATCTCTTGCGAAAACTGCGGTGCACTTACGTTAACATCGTCTTGTTTAAGTTGCGGATGGGTGATCATCAACGCATTGTTTAATAACGCCGACAGTGGATGAGGTCGCAGTTGCATGGTCGCCGGTTTACTAAAGTGTTTAAGCTGCGCCACTATTTTATGCACCCGCTCTACTAAATTCTCAATAATGATTAAGTTTTCACTTAATGCGTTGAGCTTTCCCTTTTTTAGGAAAATTTTAGCACTGGCTAAATAGGTGTTCATTGCGCTGAGCGGTTGGTTAATTTCGTGATTAATGCCCGCACTCAATTGCCCAATAGTGGCTAATTTTGCCGACTGTACTAATGCGGTTTGGGCTTTTTCGAGTGCTTGGGTACGCTCTAGTACTTCGAGCTCTAAACTGTGACGCGAATACAGTAATTTTTTATACCCGGCAAAGCGTGCCAATAAGCTATATCCAACAAAAATAAACACCCAATAAAATAACACTAGCCATAGTAATCTAGGCACCTGTAAGGCGTTAATGTTTGAAATATCAACAAGCACTGTCATGGTTGCATTCAGATGAGTTAAGGGTCTTGAGGCGGCAACGTATTGATCTTTAGCAATTTTAAATTGCTCAATGCCTTGGCTTTTGTAGCGCTGTTGTTTAATTTGTAGCGGTTGATGATCTAAGTAAGCACGGCGCTGTTTAATATCACGACGCGCGGTAATATCAAGCTCTGTAAAACTATTTAAACGCCATGCGGGTTCATCCGACATGGCAATAATATTATCGGCAAGTTGCAAATAAAAATGGCTTCCTTTTGAGGTATTTAAAAGCGAACGATCGTTTTCAAATTTAGCGACATTAATTTTAAGCGCCACCACGCCAATGGCTTTTCCATCTAGGTAAATAGCTTGGGAAAAATAAATTCCGCGCTCTTTTGAGCGCTGACCAAGTGCAAAGTATGCGACCTTTTCACCGGCAAACGCTTGTTTAAAATAAGGTCTAAATGCAAAGTTACTACCTAAAAATGTATAGTCGGTTTGCCAGTTACTACTGGCAATAACATCGGCATGAGTATCTAGTATGTATACATCTGAGGCACCACTGGCTTGTTGAATATCAGCAAGGTAATTGTTAATTGCATTAAAGTGTTGTGATTCATTATTAGTAAAACGAATCAATACGTTATTTTCAGTTAGCAGCTGAGGGATAGCCGCAAATCGAGCGAGTTCGTTATCGATATAATTATTTAATTGGATGACTTGTTGATCAGCTTGAATTTTGGCTTGCCCTAAATCATAAGCACGACCAAACGAAAAGGTGACCACCAATAATAGTACTAACAATATACAGGCAAAAATAATTTTTTTGGGGATGGAGAACATAAACGCCTATGACAACTATGATGCCAATAATAAGTAATAGCCAATATTGTAACGAGTTATCCCCCTTTGCAGAAGAAACTTTTTGTTAACAATTGTACTGAAACTAAAAAACCGTGAAATATTACATTCCACGGTTTAATCACCTTTTAAGGTGTGCTGTTTTAGCTTAATTTACGCTTTTACAACGACAGGTTTGTCTTTAAAGTATTTGTATAAGCCAATTAATGAGGCTGCAATCCAAAATATTTCAATCACAAAGCTTGCTAAGTTAAAGTTATAACAAAGGCTAATAAGTAACAAAATAGCGCCACTTAAATTCATTAAGTTATACGTTAAACTTTTAGGTGAAACTTTATTTAGTTGCAGCAAAAAAAATGAACCAACCACTAAAAAAGTACCACTCATACCAACAATATCAAATAAAAGTGCGATCACACGTCTATCCTTTTCCATTTTAAAACCCAACTGACTGGCCCAATCCATGGGGAGGGTTTTTTTCAATCATTGAAACAGCAAAACCAGCGAAGTTTACCAGTGCAAAAAAAGCAAACAAGGGCTTATGTCCGCCCCGCACTACTTTAGGCTATAAACGAAACGTTTATTTAAACGTGACTTTACCACCAATCATTTTATAGGCAGGGGTTCCTCTTATAATTGTGGGGCGGGCAAAAGGTCGTTCACAGCCTGGGCATACGCATTCAGTATGGGTGTGATCTTGGGTTATTCTTTCTATAAAACATTTTACTAAAGCACCTTTGCCACCTTTACGGTATTTGAATAACGGTGCCTTACACGCAGAACAAAATATATCGACCGTTTCTGTAGGCCCTTTTTTATTGGGCTTAGCCATACTTCCTCAATAATTACTTTACGATTAGTTAATAGCATAATGCTATCACATCACCGGTAGAAAATAATGAACGGCTGTTGCGCTAATACATTTTTTAAACAGTCGGTAGATAACTCTACTTTATAAACGATTCGCTTTAGGCTTTTATCGATAAACGGGTTAATTGAGCTGATAACACATTCATATTAAAAGGCTTTACGATAAACCCTGACACTTTAGCATTAATCGCTTTTTTGACAGTCGAAGAACTATCTTCACAGGTCACCATAAGTACAGGAAGGTTTTTCAGCTCGGCATCTTTTCTAATATTATCAAGTAAAGTAATGCCATCCATTTTAGGCATATGAAGGTCTGTTATAACCAAATCAAACATTTGATTTTGCAGTATGTTTAATGCTTGAAGACCATCTGTGGCTTCAACAATATCTTTATAATTTAACTGCCTTAACATATTAATTAATACATGACGCATTAACGGCATATCATCAACAACAAGTATTTTCATGCGTATGTTTTACCAAAATAGCTGCGAGCAAATTTTCATTAAAACAAAGTAAAGGCGACACGCCAATCTAAAAGGTATTAACAAAAACGTGTTATGTGTAGTAACAACATTAGTTAACAATACCTATTGCCGCAAGTAATCAGATGGATACTTATATCCCCTTATTTTAGCTAAACAAAAGTTTAAAAAACTGCAAACGAAGCTTGAGTTATATGTGCTAAGCTTTTTGCACTTAGTGTTACTTCTAACCCTCGTTTTCCGGCACTAACATATATCATTTCAAAATCTAACGCACTGGAGTGTATGTAAGTTTTTAGTCGTTTTTTTTGGCCAAGGGGGCTTACTCCTCCCAAAATATAACCGGTACTCGCCTGCACTTTTTGTGGGTCTGCCATCATCACTTTTTTTACTGCACAAAGCTTCGCAAGCTGTTTAAAATTAACCTGCTGAGTGACGGGAGTCACCGCTACAATAAGCTGTTGCTCTGAGGTTTCAAGCACTAGGGTTTTAAATACTTGGGCGCTGTTAAGATTAAGCTTTTCAACCGCTTCGAGGCCGTAATTAGTATTGTTTATATCGTGCTCGTAACTGAGTATGTCAAACTTAATATTGCTTTTTTTTAGCTGCTCTATAGCGGGGGTCATCTGATAAAGTCCAAAATAAATTTCCCTAATAATTTAGCACATTAAACATAAAAAAACGGCGCTAAAAAAGCGCCGTTTTTACTAGGGTCTATTGATCCGACTAATTACTTAGTTAAGTCATCAAAAAACTTTTTAACCCCATCAAAAAAGCCTTGCTCTTTAGGACGGTTTTTTGAGCTGTCTTTGCCCATACTTTCATCTAATTCTTTAAGTAAGTCACGTTGACGCTCGTTTAAATTAACAGGCGTTTCAATCACAACCTTACAAATTAAATCGCCTTGAGCACCACTGCGTACTGACTTAACACCTTTGCCACGCATACGGAACATTTTGCCCGTTTGTGTTTCTGACGGTATTTTAAGCTTTGCACGCCCATCAAGCGTTGGCACTTCAATTTCACCGCCAAGGCCTGCGGTGGTAAAGCTTATTGGCACTTCACAATATAAATTATTAGCTTCACGAACAAATATTTTGTGTTCACGAACAGATACTTGCACATACAAGTCACCTGCTGGTGCACCATGCATGCCTGCTTCGCCTTCACCTGATAAGCGAATACGATCGCCAGTATCTACGCCTGCCGGGATTTTAACCGATAGCGTTTTAGTTTTTTCTACACGGCCTTGCCCATGACATTTATTACAAGGATCTGAAATGATCTGACCTTGTCCATGACACGTCGGACAGGTTTGCTGCACGGCAAAAAAACCTTGGCGCATTTGTACTTGGCCTGCACCATGACAGGTTGTACATGTCTTTGGCTTTGAACCCGCTTTAGCACCACTGCCATCACATGGTTCACAACTAACCCAAGTAGGTACTTTAATCTCAACGTCTTTACCACGAACCGCTTCTTCTAAGCTTAAGTCCATGTTGTAACGTAAATCTGAGCCACGTTGCTGGCGTGATTGACGTCGACCACCGCCGCCACCAAAAATATCACCAAATACGTCACCAAAAATATCACCAAAATCACCTTGGCCGCCGCCAAAGCCACCGTGACCACCGCCACCACCTTGTTCGAAGGCTGCATGGCCGTATTGGTCATACATTTGACGCTTTTGCGCATCAGTCAGTATTTCGTAAGCTTCTTTAACTTCCTTGAATTTAGTTTCAAGGTCTTTATCACCGGCGGTACGATCGGGGTGATATTTCATCGCTAAGCGTTTATACGCTTTTTTTATGTCTCGCTCACTCGCATCTTTGCTTACGCCGAGGACTTCGTAATAATCGCGTTTTGACATATCTATCACACTACTCTTTTCTATTTACAGCGTTAGCTGCTGGACAAACCGATAAATCATATCGATTTATCATTGAATTTTTAAAGCGTTTTATTCACTTCTCTTTACATGCAAAAGGCGCGTTAAGCTTTAGCCTACGCGCCTCATGTGTTCATCCTAACTCAAACACTTGATTTGGTCATGTGTTTTAAATTAGCGAGAAGCGTTAGCAACAATTACTTGTCGTCTTTAACTTCTTCGAACTCTGCATCAACAACATCGTCATCTTGTTTAGCTGACTGTTGTTGTTCACCAGCGTCACCACCAGCTTGTTGTGCTTTAGCTTGAGCGATTTCCATTAGCTTTTGAGACTTTTCAGCAAGCGCTTGCGTTTTCGCTTCAATCTCTGCTTTGTCATCACTCTTAATTGCTGCTTCTAGGTCAACAACAGCCGCTTCAATCGCGTCTTTGTCTTCGCTTGGCAGAGCATCACCCGCTTCTTCAATTTGCTTACGTGTACCGTGAACAAGTGCATCAGCTTGGTTACGTGCAGCTACTAACTCTTCAAACTTTTTATCGTCTTCAGCGTGCGCTTCTGCATCACGAACCATTTTTTCAACTTCTTCATCGCTTAAGCCAGAAGATGCTTGAATAGTGATTTTTTGCTCTTTACCTGTATCTTTATCTTTTGCAGATACATGTAATATACCATCGGCATCAACATCGAATGTTACTTCGATTTGTGGCGTACCACGTTGTGCTGGGCGAATGCCTTCTAGGTTAAATTGACCTAGCGATTTGTTATCACTTGAACGTTTACGCTCACCTTGTAACACATGAATAGTTACTGCAGATTGATTATCTTCTGCTGTTGAGAATGTTTGCGATTTCTTAGTAGGAATCGTAGTGTTTTTCTCAATCAGTGCTGTCATTACTGACCCCATCGTCTCAATACCTAGAGATAATGGTGATACGTCTAGTAATAGTACGTCTTTCACGTCACCTGCAAGTACACCACCTTGAATCGCAGCACCCACAGCTACCGCTTCATCAGGGTTAACGTCTTTACGTGGTTCTTTACCAAAGAATTCAGCAACTGTTCTTTGAACAAGTGGCATACGCGTTTGACCACCCACTAGAATGATATCGTTGATATCGTTCACAGACAGGTCAGCATCAGCTAGTGCGCGTTTAAGCGGTTCAATCGACTTAGTCACTAAGTCTTCAACCAGTGACTCAAGCTTAGCACGTGTTAATTTCACGTTCATGTGCTTAGGACCTGATGCATCAGCGGTTACGTACGGAAGGTTAACTTCTGTAGATTGTGCTGATGAAAGCTCAATTTTTGCTTTCTCTGCTGCTTCTTTAACACGTTGCATAGCAAGCGGATCATTTTGTAAATCGATACCTTGATCTTTCTTGAATTCAGCAACTAAGTAGTTGATTACACGGTTATCAAAATCTTCACCACCTAAGTGAGTGTCACCATTTGTCGCAAGTACTTCAAATGTGTGCTCGCCTTCAACTTCATCAATTTCAATGATTGATAAATCGAAAGTACCACCACCTAAGTCGTATACCGCTACTACGTTTTCGCCACGGTTTTTATCCATACCGTATGCAAGGGCTGCAGCTGTTGGCTCATTGATAATACGTTTTACTTCAAGACCCGCAATACGGCCCGCATCTTTTGTAGCTTGACGTTGTGAATCGTTAAAGTATGCCGGTACTGTGATTACCGCTTCAGTTACTTCTTCACCTAAGAAGTCTTCAGCCGTTTTCTTCATTTTTTTCAGTACTTCAGCAGAAATTTGTGGTGCAGCGCGTTTTTCACCGCCTGCTTCTACCCATGCATCGCCATTATCTGCTTTGATAATTTTGAAAGGCATGATGCCGATATCACGTTGTACTTCTTCGTCTTCAAAGCGACGACCAATTAAACGTTTGATTGCAAATAACGTGTTTGTTGGGTTAGTTACCGCTTGACGTTTTGCAGGTTGACCTACTAACGTTTCACCGTCTTGCGTATAAGCAATAATAGACGGGGTTGTGCGATCGCCTTCCGCATTTTCAATAACACGTGCTTTGTCACCATCAAGTACTGCAACACAAGAGTTAGTAGTACCTAAATCGATTCCAATAATTCTACCCATGAATCTTCTCCAACTTCTAAATTCGTTAATACATTCGATGACTAGTTAATAGGGATGCCACAAACTTAATTCAACTGTAAAAATGAAAAAAAACGCATTTTTTTTAATTTATTTACTAAATAACCCTAAAAAGAGTAGGGATTGCTCATTTTTTGTAATTTGGGAGCTTATTTATTGTCTGGTCTGATGAGTTTGGGTGTGATATAAATTTAGCAAATAACAGCAAAAGGACATTATTTGTGCACTTTGAACAATTATTAAAACAAGCAGCCCAAGCGAGTCAGGAAACTGACCCGTTAACCAATACCATGCAGTTTCCTGCTAACTGGTGCCAAGGTCGTACTGCTTTTGGTGGCCTCTCTGCTGCGCTACTTTATCAAGCAATGCGCAATAAAGTTGATTCATCAAGAAGACTGCTTTCTTTAAGTACAAACTTTGTAGGGCCATTATTGGCTGAAAAACCGTTTTCTTTATCGGTAGAAATATTACGTGAAGGTAAAAGCAGTACCCAAGTGCTCGCCAAAGCGATTCAAGATGATGCGGTGTGTGTCATCGTGCAGGCCTGTTTTGCAAAAAATCGTAACTCATCAATTAATGTGCCGGTATCAAAGTCGTTAACCTTACACCCTGTAAACGAAGGCCATTGTTTAGGCTTTGTACCTGGGAAAATGCCAGAATTTTTTCAGCATGTTGATTTATGCCCGCAACAAGGCGCCATGCCGTTTAGTAGTGCGCAAACCTCTCACCTTGGTGGTTGGATGCGATTTAAACACACGCCTGAAGAAATTACAGAAGCTCATGTTATTGCTCTTACTGACGCATGGCCGCCAACATTACTACAAATGTTTAAGCAACCTGCACCGGCTAGTAGCATGTCGTGGTATTTAGAATTTGTACAAGCGCCTAATTTAGTGCCAGGTGAATGGTTGGGTTTTGAAGCAATCACTCATCATTCAAAAGATGGCTATGGCTTAGAAGATGGCTGTATTTGGTCGCAATCCGGTGAGCTTATTGCGCTCACCCGTCAAACTGTTGCTTTATTTGATTAATTAAAAACGAGTGAAGTCGCGCTGGGTATATTGCTTATCTAAGTTAAGCATTATGGTGCGATATTCACCGCTTTGAATTATATTTGCTAAGCCTTTGTCAAACTGCTGTCTCAGCAAATCATTGTTAAAATACGCAGGCCTTGCCGCAGGTGGAAAAATAGCATGAATAACAAAATCTTTAGTGGTATTGGTTTTTTGATATTCCTTTAAGTAGTGAAGAAATATACGTCTATCGAGAATAATCGTATCAACCCACCCTGCCATTAAATGATGTATCTGCGCTTGTTGATTGAATACTTCTTCATAGCCTCTCAAGTTTTCCAAGTTATGACCAAATTCTTTGGGTAAATAAGCAGGCGCATTTTGAAATGCTAAAACACTTTTAGTCGCCAGATCGTAAATACTATTAATAGTGAAGTTACTCTTTTTAAGACTCACCACCACATTCTCATAACTAACAACCGATTGGCTTCGATATATGCCAGCAATTAAAATACCCGAGTAATTTAAAGCAATATCTACATGGCCTTGGTTCAATAAAGCATCTGCACGCTGATTTGACATGTAATGTACATCAACCTCATTTATGTCTTGATTGTTAAGTGCTGCCTTTACAATCTCGAGCTGAATACCTGAATCATTTTCACTTATTACATAAGGCGCAACAGTAGGGTTAGCCGCAATAATGACTCGTTGCTGCTTATTATCATTAACAAATGCAAAACTATCACCACATAAACACACTAAGGCCAATAAAAATACAACTTTCACTCTTTCACCTAATCCGTTTTTATTTTCAGTTATTGGGTTTACTTTTCTTTAGTAATTTAGCCGCAGCGTTTGTATTTAACTATTATTTATAGCAATATTTAAATTATTGAATTAATTATAAGCTAACATTTTGCAAACTGCCTGCCCAAGCTGTGATCTTATCATTGATATTCCCGAGATTAATGCCAAACAAGTGGCATTGTGCCCACGCTGTAGCCATAAAGTCCGCGGTATTAATATAAACCATGACACTGAAATAGTCGCACTGAGTTTAAGCGCATTATTAATGTTGCTCAGCAGTATGTTTTATCCATTTATCTCTTTTAGTAGTAATGGTATTACCCAAACTATTACCCTGCCCGACGCAGCACGGATTTTATTTAACTATGATAGTGACCTACTCGGTCTATTTATTGATATCAGCATTATTATTTTACCTATGAGTTTGCTGATTATTTTGATCCCTTTGCATTTAGGCGCACTCAAAGCACTGCCGCAAGCAGTTGCAAGAAGACTATTAAAATTCACTTTAACGCTAGAGCCTTGGATCATGTCAGAAATATTTCTGATTGGTGTTTTAGTTAGCATGGTAAAAATAATGTCATTGGCTGAGGTTAGCTTTGGTATCAGTTTTTTTGCTTATGTGGGATTTGTTATTTTTTATGTTAGTGCATTGACGCGTTTAAATCGTGCTAGGCTGTGGTCACAAGTAAGCCCTGCCACTACACTTCAAAATACTTCAAACGCTGAGCGGGCTATTGATGAGAATATAAAAGCCTGCCATGTTTGCCATCAACTAAGCGTTGAATCAATCTGCCCTCGTTGCCACAGTAAAACGTATTTAAGAAACCCCTACAGCGTACAAAAAGCGGCTGCATGGTTAGTTACTTCTCTGATTTGTTATATTCCTGCGAATTTGCTCCCCATTATGTACACTATTAGCCTAGGGGATGAAACACCTGCAACCCTTATTTCGGGTGTTATTACGTTATGGAATAGTGGATCGTATCCTATTGCAATTATTATATTTTTTGCCAGTGTGGTGGTACCGTTAGCCAAAGCGCTTATTTTGAGCTTTTTGTGTTTTATGGTTACAAAACCCGCTAACCTGCATACAAAAGGTTACACAAAAGTGTATCAACTTACTGAATTTATAGGTAAATGGTCTATGATTGATGTGTTTGTTGTGGCTATATTAGTTGCACTGGTGCAGCTAGGAAATTTAATGTCGGTTACACCCGGTTTGGGCATCGTCTTTTTTACCGTTATGGTATTATGCCAAATGATGGCGGCACACGCATTTGACCCTCGCCTACTGTGGGACTCACCAAAAATAATAACGCAGAGAATAAAGCATGACTAAAACAGCTAACGTAGCACAAAAATCAAGTATTTCTGCAATTTGGATCATTCCTGTGGTTGCCTTATTTGTTGGTGTTTGGATGCTTTATCAGTATCAATTAAATAAAGGGCAAACAATCTACATCACTATGCCCCAAGCAGAGGGGATTATTGCTGGTAAAACAGAAATAAAAGTGCGAAGTGTTAAAATAGGTCAAATTGATCACGTCCGCCTTTCTGACAGCCAAGACAGTGTAATTGCCCGAGCACAAATAGATAAAAACTATGATAATTTACTCACCGAAGATGCCAGTATTTGGGTAGTAAAGCCACGCATTGATGAAACTGGGATCAGTGGTATGAGTACCCTACTTTCAGGGGTTTATTTAGAGTTTTCACCGGGAGAAAGTAACCGACTTAAAAAGCGCTTTACCCTGCAAGAAGAGCCCGCATTAATTGGTAAACATGTTCAAGGTGGACGCTTTAAGTTACTCAGTTACAATGCTGAGGTACTTGATGTGAGTACTGGTATATTTTTTAAAAACTACAAAATAGGCCAAATAGAAACCGCCACCTTTGATTGGAAAAACCAAGCAATGCAATACGGTATTTTTATTAAAGCCCCCTATGAGAACCTGATCACTTTAAACTCTATTTTTTGGGTTAACTCAGGTATTGAGATAGATCTTTCTGCTGATGGCATAAATATTAATACCGGTTCACTAAGCAAATTATTAAAAGGCGGTATTTCTGTTGGCTTACCTGATCAGCAAGCCCCTGGCGATTTAGCACAAGATGGTCATAGCTTTTCTTTGAGTCAAAGTTATAAGCAAGCTTTAGAAGAGCGTTTTTATGATTTTGATTATTACCTTATTGAATTCGAACAATCGATTAGAGGACTCCGTGTTGGTGCGCCAGTTGAGTATAGAGGTACTCGCGTAGGCACAGTGGTTGAAGCGCCCGCCAATGTAATTATAGATGGAAAACCGGCTCATTTTCGCGCTAAAAATACCGCAGTTCCGGTATTGATAAAAGTAGAATATGGTCGTTTATACCATATCACCTCGGTAGCAAAAGAGTATTGGGAAACAAGCGTTAACGAGTGGATTGAAAATGGCATGAGAGCGTCACTTAAACCGGGTAATTTGCTAACCGGTGCAGTTTACGTCGATTTTGACTTTTATACCGACACCCCAAAAAGCGAGCTTAAAAAACTTGCTCAATACGATGTGTTTCCTAGTGTATCGAGCGGTATAACGGTGCTTGCCGATCAAGTATCGGATGTACTTAATAAAGTGAATAATTTAAAAATTGAAGACAGTTTAGCCAAAATGCAAACTACGTTTAGCGAGTATCAAGCTCTGGCCAGTGAGATGCGCACATTATTAAATAAGCCCGATACACAAAATTTACCTGGCGACTTTAATCGTAATCTCGAAAAAATAACCAAAAGTATGGAACAATTTGAAATAACCATGCGCCAGTTTGATAAAACCATGGCAAGCTATCAAGCAGGCTCTCAAATGCACTATCAACTTGAGCAAACACTGCTACAAATTAAACGTTTAACAGAAGAGTTTCAGCCTCTTACCCGTGGCTTAAACGAGCAACCTAATATGCTCATTTTTGACAAATCACTACCTAACGATCCACAACCGAGGAAGCAATAATGAAGGCACTATTTTTACTTTTAACGGGTGTGATCTTTATCAGTGGTTGCAGCTCTGCTATTCAAACAACAATTCAGTATTACCAATTTGAGCAGCCCATTAATGACTCTTCGCGAAATGTGCAAGATACACAGGCACAACTGCGCGTGCAAACAGTCACCCTAAGAGGCGCATTGAATAATCGGGGTATTGCTATGAAAGTAGATAGTAATCAAATCCATGCTGCTAATTATCATCTATGGGGTGAGTCGCCAGATGTTATGCTCAGTGCCAGCGCGCAGCAAACATTATTTAATACCATGACAAACTGGATGGTTATTAAAGGCTTACCCGTTATTACTGACCAACAGCAACAAACATTTTACGAATTAGAATACGAACTACACCACTTTAACGGTGATCTGCAAGGTAATGCAGATATTTCAGGGCTATGGCGTTTATACTACACTCACCCAGAATCGGGTAGGCGTTTACTAAGCATCCATAATTTTTCATCTGTTATGCCAATCGATGATGATGGCTATGATTCATTGGTGGCTACTCTTGAAAAAATGTGGCAACAAATCAACATCCTTGCGGCAAAAGAAATTGAAAAAGCGCGAATTTAATTTCGCTCTATATTAAGTAAATATACGTCTACCGCAATGTTAGTGCTTTCTATGATCACTTGACCTTGGGTTTTAAAACCGAGCTTTTGTAATACATTTTTTGATGCACGGTTATCACAGCGGGCGATCGCCGTAACCTGGTTAATCCCCAAGTTTTGTCTATGGTTTAGCAAGGTATTTGCCGCCTCAAAAATATAGCCCTTTTTTTCAAAACCGTCTTTTAGCGCAAACCCTAAATCGGGATATTGCAGAACAGCTCGCTGATAAAACCCAACAATACCAACTAGTGTTTCATCATGTAATGCGATTATATAAGGCCCAAAGCCATGCTGCTTATGGGCAGATATAAAACTGTCTTTGATGTATTTTTTAGCGTCGTCTAAGGTATAAATACCTTTATCACCAATGTATTTTGTGAAATTAGCCCGATTAACCAACTTAAATAACTCTGCCGCATCTGCTATTTGTGCGAAGCGAATGTGTAAGCGCTCTGTTGTAAAAGCAATATTCAAAATAACTCCTAATAAATTTTTAACGACCCGATATTTTTTTATTGACTGAAATAAAAAAGAAGATTATTTTTGCGCCGATGTTTTTAAAGGCACAACAATAGCGGCATGCATTCCTTGCGCCGTCTGGCGCCAAAGCCAACGCGTTTCACTAAAACTATTAATTTAACATAATTTTTTAAGTGCCCTCCACGCGTGCAAAAGCAGTGACTTGGAAAATGATTTAACAACAAACTTATCATCTTCTTTGTTTTTGTATAAGCAGTTTACTTTTTAAATCTGCTTTTAATTTTGTGATCTTATAAATGCTTGAACCTTCTGCGTTAACTCTACTGCCGCCTGCGGTAGTGGTTGTATTGGCTGTTGTTTTACGCCGCCCTATTTTATCGTTACTGATTGGTGCATTAGTTGGCCTTGTTTTAGCTGACCCTAGCAAAGTTCTCTCAAATTTTGCCAGCACATCACTCAAAGTAATGACTGATGAAACCATTGGTTGGTTAATACTTGTGTGTGGCGGCTTTGGTGCGCTTATTGCCTTATTAGTGCGCACTGGAGGGGCTTCTGCGTTTGGTAGTTTGGCTTTAAAGTACACCCGAGGTAAACGATCCTCCTTATTTATGACCTTTTGTTTGGGTGTCGTGATATTTATTGACGATTATTTAAACGCGCTTACCGTGGGTGAAACCATGAAGCGGATCACCGACAAATTTAAAGTGAGTCGTGAAATGCTCGCTTACGTTGTTGATTCAACGGCAGCGCCTATTTGTGTACTCGTCCCTTTGTCAACGTGGGCTGTATTTTTTGGTGGCCTGTTGGTCGATAACGGCATTGCAGAAGAAGGCAAAGGCATTGCCATTTATATTCAAGCCATTCCGTACATGTTTTATGCCTGGTTTGCGGTGTTGACTGTGGTGCTGGTTATTGCCGGCGTGATCCCTACTTTTGGCCCCATGAAAAAAGCCGAGCAACAGGCGCTAACTCACGCTCCTACTTTAGAGCCTGCGATTTATACTCAAGTACAAACCGCCGATGAATATGCAGTAAAAGCAGCGGAAGAACACTTTGAAGATGCGGATCCTAAAGGTAAGTTATATAACTTTTTGTTGCCGATTATTTTATTAGTCGCATTTACCGTATATTTTGAAATAGATGTGTACAAAGGTCTATTAGCGACAATGGCTGTCACTTTGCCATTTTATGCGTTACAAAAATTAATGAGCTTTAGCGAAATGATTGAGCGTATGCTGGATGGTTTTAAAAGTATGATCCCCGCAATTGGAACCGTGATTGCCGCCTTTATTTTTAAAGATGTATGCGATTTAATTGGCTTGCCACAATTTGTAATTGGCAGCTTAAGCCCGTATATGACCGCTGGCTATTTACCTGCGGTGGTATTTATTGCGATGTCGATATTAGCGTTTGCGACGGGTTCAAGTTGGGGGATTTTTGCGGTTTCAATTCCTATTGTCATGCCTCTGGCAACAGCGGTTGATGCAAATATTCCATTGGTGATTGGCGCATTGCTTTCAGCGTCTTCATTTGGTAGCCAAGCCTGTTTTTACTCTGATTCAACCGTACTAGCAGCACAAGGCTCTGGCTGTAATTTGATCAGTCATGCTGTAACGCAATTACCTTATACCTTAATTGCTGCAGGCTTTGCCATCATTGGCTTTTTACTTATGGCCTAACATGGCAATGGTAGCCATTTTACTAAAACCATAATTAACGCCGTTAAAACAAAACCCAGTCAACAATGGCTGGGTTTTGTTTAGTTTTTGAGTAATTTCAACTTACTTTTGCAATTTTATATCGCTGTAGTAAGCATCTAAACTCGTCACTTTAGTTTGGTTTGGCAAATCAGCAAACTCGCTATCACTAAACTTACTGCCACGTAATTGCACATTTAAGCGGGCTGCTTGTGGATTTAACATGGTTTGCTGGTAGTAGTCTTTAATATCAGCAAGGGTGACCTTTTCTACTTCTGCAATTAGCTTTTGTTTTGAATCAAAATCAAAGTTTTCACGGTACCAATCGTTAATCAATGGACTCATTTCGTCACTTAAATTCTTTGGCTGTTCTTTTAACGAGACCAACGTTGCATTTTTAAGCTGTGCAAATGTCTCTTCACTCATGGCATTAAGCTCAGAAGCATACTCTTTTTTGAACTTATCAAAGCGTACTTGAATTTCTTTTGGCCCTTTAACCGGCGTTTGAATAAACAATCCAATACCAGAGTAATCCTCAATAGGACGCGCTAATGCCCCTACCGCATAAGCTAGTTGTTCTTCGGTACGCATTTTGTCAAACGCGATTGTTCTAAAGTGTCCTTGTAAAACCGCCGCCTGCGCTTTTTGTTTGTATCCTGGCGTTGGGTGAATGGTCATATCGACAACGGCTACATCGGCTACATCAATATCTTTGTGTAATACGCGCGCTTCACCTAGTTGTGGTAACCAAGCTTTACTGCGGGCAAACTCAGATTTTGTATGATTATTTGGTAAAATAGCCGTTAATTCAGCAGCAATGGCATCAATATCTTTTTGGTTATAGTTACCATAGCTAAATACGCGTAAGTTATTATTCGCTAAGGTGCTTTGTTTTAAGGCTTGTAAATCAGCGAGTGTCAGTGATTGAGCTGCCTTAATAAGCGCGTCAGTATCAAAACTACCGGTTCGAGTCAGTTTTGAATATTCACTAAACGCTTGTGCATACGGGAACTGTTTTTGCTGATTGAGTAAATCACGTTGATAACGGTCAATCGCTTGGTTAAATGCTTGCGCTGAAATTTTATCGTCAAATCCAGCTAACGCTTGTTTAAGTAAGGTATCTTGTTTATCGGTAAAACCACTTAATGATAAAACTAAACCATTGCTTGAGCTTAAATTAACATTCATACCGGCAATAGCCGCTTCGGTTCGTAGCTGACTTAATTGAGTGTTATATAAATCTGCCCACACAGAATAAAGGACGGTTGAGTTAATATCACGCAACCCTGTTTGTGTGTTGATATACACCTCAACTAAACCTTTGGGTTGCTCTGCAAACTGCTGGCTTGCTTGGCGCCAAATTTTTACACCGTTTTTATCATAGCTAAGTTCTGGGTGTTTTTGCTCTTTAAAAGCCTGCGTTTTAATTGCAAAACTCTCTGGCAGTAAGTTGTTAACACTTGGTAAGGCTAAATTAAATTCACTTGGTTTTTCCCAGCTGGCAATTTCTGCGTCGCTAATATCACTAATTCGGTATTTACCATCATAAAAATGTAATTGTGAATCAGTGTCTTCTTGTTGAGAAATATACCAAACACGTAAGGTGTCTGCGTTAAGTTGTTTTAGTACATTATTAACCGCATCAGCATCAAACTTAGCGTAGTAGTATGGTGCGTTTATCGCATGATTTAACGGATAATCTTGCATGCTTTGAGTCAGCGCACTGACGTAGTTAAACTCATCGCCTTTTTCTAAAAATTTAAACTGGTTATTCAAAGAGGTACGAATTTCATTAAAGTACTTACTATTAACACCTTCACGTTTAATTAAATCAATATATTGCATAATAGTCGCAACAATGGCTTCGCGGTTTTTCATGCCCTCATCAGTCAGCTCTATGTTCACATTTAAAGAGCCATAGTTACCATATTGATTTGGTGAAGCAGATGCTGATAACTGCGATACCCAGCCTTTATCACGTAATATTTGTGCTGGGCTACCTGGCATTTCATTGCTAAGTAAATAGGCAACAAAACGATTAGGTTTTACTGCAAATTCAGTTTGATTATTAGTGATTGTAAAGTCGAGCTGTAATTGTTTAACGTCTTCGTTTGGCGAGTAAAAAACACGTTTACCACCGGCATTATCAAAATCTAGCTTGGCTGATACTTTTGGCTTTTCAATATTTTTATTTTTAATATCAGCGAAGTATTTTTCTGCTTTTTTCTGCATTTCTTCAAGCGGTAAATTAGAAATTAACGCCACTTTCATAATATTTGATGAATAATATTTATTATAAAAATCAACAGTTTCTTTGTGTAATGAACTATCAGCTTTATCGCCTAACGTTTCAAGGTTACCAATTAAGAATCGATTAGCTGGGTGTTCACCCATCATTTTACGTGCAAGTTTAAATTGGCCAAAAAAGTCCATTTCACGACGCATTGACCACTCAGCATTCACTGCGTTTTTTTCTTTTTCTGTGTATTCTGGGTAAAGCTTAGGGGCTTTAAAAAAGTCTGAAAAGCGGTCTAAGCCTTCATCAAACGCATCGTTATTAATTTTAAACATGTAGTTTGTAATATCGAGCCACGTATAGGCATTATGCGCTCCGCCGTTTTTAGTCATAAAATCGGAGTACCCTTTAGTGTCAGGGTAGCGCTCAGTGCCTAAAAACAACATATGTTCTAAATAATGCGCCATACCTTGCTGGCTCATTGGGTCGTGCAGCAGGCCGACGCCGACACTCAATGAAGCAGCCGATTTTTCTGCGCTTGGATCAGAAACTAAAATCACTTCAATATCATTGGCAAGTGTTAGTGTTTTGTATTCACGATTATCGTTAGGGCTTACAACAAGCGTTGGTGATAAAAGTGATGTTTGTGATGATTGAGATGATTGAGAAATAGTGGCGGTATTCGAACAACCGCTTAATATTGCCAGTGCAATTGCACTTAAGCCGATGATGTGTTTCATTTTAGTTATATCCATTGCTGTTAAATATGGGCTTAGTGTTATAAAAAAGACTAAATCACTTATAAACTACCATTATCAATTAATACTATGCTACTAATTAGTACTTAATTGTGTAACACATTGTGAATAGTTAATATAAATAATAAGGTAAGTTATGGAAAAGATAATAATAATAGCCATGTTCGTTCAGGTAACACTTTCATTAGTTGTGATGGTAATAATGGGAAAACGACGTTTTGCGGCGGCTAAAAACAAACACATACAGTTAAGTGACTTTGCTGCTATGCGACTTGATAATGCGGGCGATCATGTCAGAGTCGCTGATCGTAATTTTAGCAATCAATTTGAAATACCTGTGCTTTTTTATGCGGGATGTTTGCTTGCTTTACAGCTTAATATGGCGAGTGTCCCTATTGCAGTCTTGGCGTGTATATTTGTAGCGACACGCATTATTCATAGCCTCATTCACCTTGGTAGTAATCATTTAAGAGCCCGTTTTAGAGTATTTTTGCTAGGCTGCTTAGCTGTGTTTGTAATGTGGGTAATGTTACTGGTGAGCGTACTTTACAACTAGGGTCTGATGACCTTTCAAGGTTAAATTTGCAGCAGTCTGTTTGGTATTTAGGCAAGGCAGAGCCTATGTGGTGTGGTTATTCCCCATAAATAGGCGATAACGCAGCATCAATGCCAAACAGGCGGTGCCCTTCGGGTTCTGCCTAGGGGCGGTTTACTCTTTGTTGCTCGGTTTTTACTTAGCCCACTAGGTTACAAACCTCGCGCCGCGATTAAACCGCCCCTAGTTTGAACAAATTGTAATCCGCAAAGATCAACAGACCCTAACTAAAAAAACGGCGGCTATGATAAGTCGCCGTTATTTTTACGGCTTATTTAGTGCGTTTTAACCTAGGTGCTACAAGCAATAGTGCGCCTAATAACCATGCCATACTGCCACTAGAGTCTGAACTTTGTGGTGGTGTCACTTCTACGTTATCAATTAATGTATTCTCTTTAGGTGTTAAATTTTGTGCTGAATTAGGATCGTCATCAAGCACAACCACCGTTTGTATTGATACTAAGTTTTGATTACTAATAACCACATTTTCATCTGAACATTGCTCTTTAGTAATACCAACCAATGGTACCTCTGCACAATGAACTAAGGCCGCTATTTTATCTAAAGTTTCTTGGCTTTGTGCTGTTATTTGTCCGAAAACGGTAAACCCACCATTTTGTAAATCTAAGTTTTGGCTGTTATCACTCATATTAAAAAACCATTGGCTAGTGGCGCTGTTTTCGTTGCCGCCCTGCTTTGCCATGGCAATTGTGCCTTTTACATTTGAGTAAACAGGTTCGTTAATAACCGCTGGCTTGGTTGTAATGGGATCCATTTCATCAGAAAAAGTAAAACCTCCTCCTTGAATGACAAACTTATCAACAGAGCGGTGTATTACTGTTTGGTTATACGCTGCATCATTAACATAACTTAGGAAGTTTTCTACTGTTTTAGGTGTTTGTTGATCAAACAAGTTAATTTCTATCGTTCCTTGGCTCGTTTGCATTTCGACTATGGTTGCTGCGCTTGAAAAGCTCGCTGCAGTTAAAATTGACGCTAAGATAAGCTTCTTCATTATTATTCCTATTTTTTATTGTCATTAGGCGTCATAGAGTAGTGTTATTCATTTTATAAATCGATACATAAGCACTTAACGCTACAATTCATATCAAAGTAATTACACTGTAGTTACAACTGTTTACATTTTAATTTTAAACACGTGATGGAGAGTTAATTGTCTGAGTGCCTTGGTGTACATCACGGTGACTCTTTTTTAATTAACTTTAAGCCTAGCAAGGTACTTAAAAAGCCCCTTATCAATCACTCTTTTTTTGTTATTATCAGCCTACACAGTGATAGGAGTAAATATAATGGCAAACAACACGACTATTTGTGACTTTGGGCTACACCGAGGTGAACCATACACCCAGCTTCCCGTCAGCTTTTTGAAATGGATGATTGATGTAAATCATCAAAAATCTCAATACGCACATGATGAGCTCGCACGCAGAAAACGGGTTGTAGAGCAGCAACGTGAAGTCTCATTGGCTGAAAAATATTAATAAGTGCGTTTTTTTAACCTCGAACTAGTTTAAACTAGCCGCCTACTATACTGAGTTTTGTTAATCGATAGGTATTTTATGCGTATTCTTGTTTTTCTCATTTTATTTCTTGGTTTATATGGCTGTGCCAGTGACTCAGTCAATAAACCTGCAGCACACTATTTAACTGTTCTTCATACCAATGATAATCATGGTCGCTTTTGGCATAATGAAAAAGGCGAATATGGTATGGCTGCGCGTAAAACCCTAATCGACCAGCTAAGAGCCGATGCAAAAGCACAAGGGCATCAGGTGTTATTATTATCAGGTGGCGATATTAATACCGGTATTCCTGAATCAGATCTACAATTTGCTGAGCCCGATTTCAAAGGCATGTCGAAAATTGGCTATGACGCAATGGCACTAGGTAACCACGAGTTTGATAATCCATTAAGTGTATTAAGACAGCAACAGCAATGGGCTAATTTCCCTCTTTTATCAGCTAATATCTTTGATAAACAAACTAATGAAACTATCTTTGAACGTTATAAAATATTCAACAAAGGCGGCTTAACCATTGCCGTAATTGGGTTAACAACGACAGACACCGCTAAAATTGGTAACCCGCAATACATTGGTCACTTAGATTTTAAAGATCCGGTTGAGATAACCGCCTCACTTACCCAAACATTAAAAGCAAAATACAATCCCGATATTACTATTGCGGTAACGCACATGGGGCATTATGTAGATGCCAATTATGGAATAAATGCCCCAGGTGATGTCACACTTGCCCGCTCTTTAGATAAAAATACACTGGATATGATCATTGGTGGCCATTCCCAAGAGCCAGTGTGTATGGCTGCAGAAAATGTCACAGATGAGAATTTTAAGCCAGGTTTAACTTGTAAACCTGATCAGCAAAATGGAACCTGGATAATGCAAGCCCATGAATGGGGTAAGTATGTGGGTAAAGCGGAGTTTAAATTAGAAAACGGTCAATTATCACTGCTAAGTTATCAATTATTGCCCGTTAATTTATACGTAGATAAAAAGCAAAAAGACGGTAGCGTAAAATCCGTACTTGCTGCAAATTACATTAAACCAGATCCAGCGCTACAAACCTTTTTAGCGGCGTACCAACAAAAAGGGGCAAAACAAATTGAAGGTAAAATTGGCTTTGTGAATGACAGACTCGAGGGTGATCGTAACAAAGTACGCTTCGAGCAAACTAACCTTGCTCGCGTTATTATTCGAGCGCAAATGAATACCGTAGGTGCCGATTTTGGCATTATCAGTGGTGGTGGTGTTCGCGATAGCATCAATGCGGGTGACGTGAGTTATAAAGACATACTCAAAGTACAGCCTTTTAAAAACCGTGTCGCTTATATCGATTTCAAAGGCAATGATATTTTAACCTATTTAAATGTCGTGACGCGTTTCCCACCAGACTCTGGAGCCTACATGCAATACCACAACTTAGCCTTTGAACTTAAAGAGGATCAAGTAACTAACGTGTTCATCGCCGGCAAGCCGCTTGATATAAACAAAACATACCGCATGAGTATTAATGAATATAATGCTTCTGGTGGCGATAGTTACCCTAAAATTACTCACATGAAAGGATTCGTAAGCACCGATGAAACGGACGCTCAGGCATTAAAACGATTTTTTGCAGAGCACAGCCCTGTTGATGCACATGAGTTTGCACCTAAATAGTAATCTGTATTGAACAGTGATGAGTGTCATTGATATAGTCATGACACTCATCGTTGAGGTTTATGTGCTAACCAAACCAATTTAAGCTCTCTTAATCAGAGTTATGGTTAAGTAGCAAAGCACGATTACTTTCCTATTATTTCTATATTTCCTTGACCCACATTTGCTAACCCATAACTGTGCATTCGTGAGCGTGAGCCCTCTCCAAATGCTTTCGGTGGGTAGTATAATCCCTTTTGCTCAGGGCAATCGTTTAACACATCATCCAGTGACGCACGAATTTCACTCAATGTTTTCTCTAGACTGTTATTAAAGTTTGGACGTTTTCTTACTGTATGACCAAGCTCAACTAAACGATAGAAATACTTATTGGCAAGCTCTATCAATTCCTCGGGTACATTCTTGTTATGATTAAGCTTGATCTCTGGATTGTTAGTGCAGTATTCCACAAGCGCTAAATAAAAACATAACGGTTTGTTTGCCAGAGCTACTTGGTGCTCCAAAGAAACGCTACTCGATAATGTTTTACTTTTTAAATCAATAATCAGGGTTAATGGTTTTGACTCTGTAGTATTTGATTCTGCGTGAATAACCTGCTTATCATCATTTTTGTTGATATAGGCTAATTTTATTAAGTACGTAAGTAATATACTAAGAATAAAAAGCATCCCATAAATAGCTACCACATCACCCGTAAAATACGGCTGTCTCAAAGAGAAAACGATGAACACCACACCATTATTACTATTTAACTCTCGAATAAACTCTGTGGAAGTTTTTAAAGAAGCATCAAATTCATGTTGTGGCGTTATAGCTACAACCTCAATATCGGTACTATTAATAAAGGTGTTTAAGGTTTGAATATAATTAAGTAAAGCTGCTTTATTACCTGAGTGTTTAAGCAGCTCATTTGATAAATCTAACAAAGGTAAGTCTAAAGCGATTTGTTTTTCTATTTGTATTATTTGTAATTTATTTACTTGCTGTTGTTTTTGTATTGTCGAAATATAAAAAACAGACGAGAAAAACAAGAATAAAAAAATTGTGCATATTATCCATATTAACCTATTCATTACGACTCCCCTATAAAGGTAACGGGGTAACTGTTGCACTGCCAATATGGCTCAACATTTTGATAATATTGAAACGATTGTTCTTTAGACATACTCAATAAGTGAGACTGTACAGCACAGAGTAAATCAGTATTATTATGCTGCATTTTTAAGTACCAACGGGTGCCTGCCACATTACTACTAATAGGCGTAATATAATTTTTTGAAAAACGCTGACTGTCACTTTCTCTCCAAAAAGAGGCAATAAGGTCTACTTCCCCGTTCGCCAATAATTCTCTCAACTCATTGTGTGAACTCGCATAGGTTATTTTTAGCTGAGCAATGTTTAGGCCTAGCTCTTTAAAGGCTTGTTTGGGTAAAATGTGTCCTGAGCGACTCGTTGGATAATCTAACAGACCGATTTTTTTATCTAAAAAATATTGTTTGCTGATCTTTGGTTTTTCTTTTGAAGAGATAAAAAACGCAGTGTAATCAGAAAAGCCAACCACAGGCTGATAATTGTAAGTAGTCTCGGCTCTAAACGCTTCCATAATATTATTTTTAGCTAAAATTAAATCCGCAATGCCTTTACCTACAAACTCTAAGCTATCGACGGTTCTGTAGCCCCAATAGCCAATAACAGACCCATATTGCTTTGCCACAACTTTATCATCACACAAGTTTTTAGTAAGTAATTGAGCAACGTATTTTGAGGGGGTAAATACTATAAGTTGACTCTTATTAGCCGTTGCCGTTGTTTGACATGTCGTTGATGTCTCTATTATCACTGGGAATGTTATATCTTCTTCGCCCACAATAACTTGACCTGAAAACCAACTTAGCAACACGCCCAGAAACATAAATGTAACAATTGCTGTTTTATGCAACATTAACTTCTTAATATTCAAAAAACACCCGTTTAAATTAGAGTAATAGCTCATTTGAACAATTTTAATTACTTATTACAATAGGTAATTTTACCTGTCAAACCCAAACCATTGAATAAAAACAACTTTAAACAAGAAAATATGAATATTATTGAGTCCTTTCTATCAACTAAAAAAATGAGGACAATTGACCTTATCAGCGTTTACAAAATAAATGTCACACTACTAGGATGCTTCAATGTACAAAAATGTAAAATATTCGCTTTCTTTAACACTTTTAATTAGTGCAATATTTGCAAGCACAGATTGTAATGCTTGGGGCCAAAACGGGCATCGTGTAGTGGGTAAAATTGCAGAGTCGCACATAAGCGAAACTACTAAGACTGCACTTATTCCCTATCTCAACGGCGAATCTTTAGCTCAGATTTCAACATGGCCTGACGAAATGCGATCTGCACCAGGTGACTTTTGGCAAAAAAAATCATCTCGTTGGCATTACATTAATGCTGATGACAACGCGACCTTTAGTTTTGACCACGACCACACTAAACACAAAGAATCAGTAACAAACATATTAGAAGGCATTCACTACTCTATCCGCGTGTTGAAAGATGATAAATCAAGCCTTGCGGCCAAACAGTTTAGCTTGCGTTTTTTGGTGCATTTAGTGGGTGACAGCCATCAACCATTTCATGCAGGAAGAGCAGAAGATAGAGGCGGCAATCGCGTTAAGGTTTCTTTTTTTAACCAACAAACCAATCTTCATAGCTTATGGGATACCAAGTTAGTAGAAAACGAAAACTTATCTTTTACTGAATACGCTCAGTTTATAAATACCAACAACAGCGAGCTAATTAGTGAATATTTACAAAGTACACCAACAAGCTGGCTTGAAGAGTCGCACAACTTAGCCCTAAAAATATATGAATCAACAGAAGAACAGATTAGCTACGACTATATCTACAACAACACCCCTATTGTGAAAACACGCTTGCAACAAGCGGGAATTCGCTTGGCTGGATTGTTAAATACATTATTTGATCCTGCTAACACGCAATCAAAAATGGCCTTAACACAGCAAACACAAAAATAAATTTAGTTTCTAACTTAAATCATCTACATGGGAAATCAACATTATGACTAAGCTTCGCCTTTCGAAATTAACTGGGGCTGTAATTCTAGCTCTAGGAGTTTCAACAAGCGCTATGGCTGCTGACACTTCATCTGCAATGCGTGGTAAAATAACCACACCTTCAGGTGCGAGCGCTGCAAACGTTAAAATTAAGGTCGTTCATCAACCAACCGGCACAATTAGTGAACTAACGACCAATGAAAGTGGTACTTTCATTGCGAATGGTTTACGTGTTGGTGGACCTTACACTGTGATCATCGACTCTGATACGTTTAACGATACTACCGTTGAAAACATCTTTTTAAACCTTGGCGAAACTTACCGATTAACATCGCAATTAGCGCCGCTAAACATTGAAAAGATTGAAGTCTCTGGTTATAAAATTGTACAACAGTCAGGTGGCTCTAGTAGTACGTTTGGCGAAGATACTATCAATAATATGCCTAGCTTTAATCGTGACATTAAAGATATCGCACGTTTAAATCCGCTTGCGAGTATTAATGGCAGTGGTGAGCTAACTTTTGCTGGCAGCAACCCACGTACGAATGGTTTAACCGTAGATGGTATTGGCCAAAATGATGACTTTGGTTTAAGTTACGGCGGCTACCCTACTTCACAGCCTCCAGTAGCCCTTGATGCAATTGAGCAAATATCTGTTGACGTTTCTCCATTCTCTGCCTCTAAAGGTAACTTTGGTGGTGGTACTATTAACGCGGTAACTAAGTCAGGTACTAACGAACTTAAGTTTTCTGGTTTTTACGAAACATCAACACCTGATATTGCTGGCGATGTAGACAGCATATCTCAAGTGTTTGCTGATAACCGCCCTGTTTTAGATGACGATGGTCACCGCACATACATTGTTGAACAAGTAGAACCTAACCAAACTGAAAAACGCTACGGTTTTAATGTTGGCGGCCCACTTATAGACGATACCTTATTTTACTTTGTTAACTACAATAAATGGTCAAGCGAACTAGATTTAGACTATGGTTTCGAAGGTTCAGGCGCAACCAACGAATACGATGTGAGTGAAGAAAGCTATAACCGTTTCCTTAATATTCTAAATAACGAATACGGCTTAACAGACTCTCTTGGAGGCGACCCTAAAGACACCAACGAAACATTACTTGTAAAATTAAGCTGGAACATTGCTGATGATCATCGCTTAGATTTTACCTATCAGTGGCAAGATGACAAAGATGAAACAAACTTTGGTACTGGTGGCACATCAGTTCAGTTTGCATCAAGTCGTTATACCTACGCAACCAAGTTTAATAACTTTGCTACCAAGCTATATTCAGATTGGAACGAAGACTTTTCAACTGAAATCGGTATTGCATACAAAGATGTATCATCGAGAAGTTTAACAAATTCTGATATTGGTAGCGTTAAAGTTGAAGAATACTTCCGCGGGCCTTCTTATAACTTTGGTACCGATGAGTTTCGCCATGCAAATAGCTCAGCAACAGAAAATTTAACACTTTCTCTTGATGCCACTTATTTAATGGACGAGCATGAAATTAACTTTGGTATGCAATATGAGTCGTTAAACTTATACAACCTTTTTGCAGCTAACTCACTCGGTTCATGGGAATTTGATAACTTTAATGGTTTCGAAAATCGTGAAGTAGGTAACTACAAAGGAAAGTACGATTTTAGCTACAGCAATGCCTTTACAAATAACCCTAATGACACCGCTTACGACGCAACCCGTAATCAATTAGCACTTTACATTGAAGATACTTTTTATGTTGGTGATGATTTAGAAGTAACAGCAGGTGTTCGTTATGAGCGTTTATCTTCTGATGATAAACCAACACTCAACGAAAACTTTTTAAACACCTATGGCTTTAGCAATCAAGAAAACCTCGATGGGTTAGATATTATTCTACCGCGTATTGGCTTTAAGTATTACGCTACAGAAGCATTAACAGTTAACGGTGGCGTGGGTCGTTTCCAAGGTGGTATCCCTAACGTTTGGTACAATAACTCATTCCAAAACGATGGCATTACTTTTGTAGATGCACCTCAAAGTGCTATTAACGATTATTATGCTAATAATCAAGCTGATATCACTCAAGTACCAGATGCCATAAAAGGCTCTTTAGTTCAAGGTGCAGGTAGCACAAACTATGTTGATCCTAACTTTGAACTACCGTCAAGTATTCGTGCACAACTTGGATTTGAGTACGACTTTGATTCTGAGTTACTAGGTGAAGGCTTTAAATGGCAAGCAGAAATTGCTTATCACAAAAAAGAAAACGAAGCTGTGTGGCATAACACCGCCATAAAACCTGTAGGTGTAGCGGCCGACGGCGAGCGTATCATCTATGAAAGTATTTACAGCGGTGATTTAGCTGATAACTTTGATATCGCAATGACTAACTCAACTGATGATGGTCGCTCTGTTATTATTTCAACAGCACTTGCTAAAGAGTGGGAAAATGGCCTTTATATTTCAGCAAGCTATGCACATCAAGATGTAACAGAAGCGTCTTCAGGCTCTTCATCACGTGCACAAAGCAACTATCAGTACAATATCACTAAGAGCCGAAATGAAGACTTTGCTGCCCGTGGTGCGTATGAAGTAGAGCATAGCTTTAAAGTTAATTTAGCGTATAACACTGAGTTCTTCAGTGGCTATGCCACAAGATTTAATGTGTATTTCGAACGTCGCTCTGGTCGTCCATTTAGCTATACTATGGGTATGTATCAAGATAGTGACTTAGGTGATACGCGTGACTTTTATTCAAGCTCAGCTTATTTAGCGTATATTCCAACTGGTGCAGATGATGCCAATGTAAATTGGGATGAATCAGGGCTATCATGGAGTGAACTTGAGACACTACTTAATAGAGCGGGTATTTCTGAGCGAGGCCAAATCTTAGACCGTAACTCAGGCACGCAACCATGGGTTACCACTATGGATATTAGCGTTAAACAAGAGATCCCTGGTTTTGCAAAAGGTCATAGCGGTGAGGTTTACTTTATGATTGATAACTTTGCCAACTTATTAAACAGTGACTGGGGCGTAGAAAAGCGCTTAGGTTTCTCTGACCAAGCAGTTTACGACTTTGGCGGGTTAGACGATCAAGGTCGTTATATAATTGATAGCAGATTTAATGGCGCTGATGTTCGTAACTATAGCCAATATCAAACTAGCTCATCAGCTTGGCAAGCTAAAATTGGTGTTAGCTATAAGTTTTAATACATAGCCTGTACATCAAAAACTCGTAAAATTAAAAAAGCCATTACATGCATGTAATGGCTTTTTTTATGGAAAAAATCACTTTTCATCTGTTTGTCATAAAAACTACTTACTATTTGAACGGTAAAATATTGAAACATAGATAAAATGCTAAATTTCATAAATAAAGTGTTTTATAATAAAAAAATTACAGTTGTATTTTATTTGTAACAAACAAATGAGGTACACTATGTAAGTATTTTGGGTAAAGTGTATTTTGCGGTCGCTTAATCCAAAATTAAAATAAAAAAGCTATTAAAAGTTTATTTAACTACACGGGAAAATAAAATGAAAATTCAACTTCGCAAAACAGCTCTATCACTTGCTATAGCAGCATGTGTTGGTGTGAGTGGTGCTGCAATTGCAAACGAAACAACCTCTGCAATTAAAGGTCAAATAAAGGGTCCTAACGGTAACCCTGCTGCAGGAACTAAAATTACTATTTTACACGTTCCTTCAGGCTCAGTTAAAACAACTGAAACTAATGATGCTGGTTACTTTACAGCTAAAGGCCTACGTGTTGGTGGTCCATACAGAGTAGTTGTAGATTCTGACACTTATGCAGACCAAGAGTTCAATAACATTATTCTTAACATTGGTAACGATTACCCGGTAAATGCTTCTTTAGAGAATATCTCTAACATCGAGCAAATTGTAGTTACGGGTGCCCCTATCAGTGCTATGTCTGGTGGTACAGGTCCTGCGTCTACTTTTACGCTAACGGATCTTGAAAACCAACCAGCTATCAACCGTGATTTAAAAGACATCATCCGTATTGACCCACGTATCACAATTGATGATAGCCGTGGTTCAATCAACTGTGGTGGTGGTAACCCACGTTACAACAGCTTAACGCTTGACGGCGTTCGCATGAACGATAACTTCGGTTTAAGCTCAAACGGTTACCCTACTATCCGTGCCCCTTTCTCTTTCGACTCTATTGAACAAGTTTCAGCTGAGCTAGCCCCTTTTGACGTTCAATACGGTGGCTTTACATCGTGTAACATTAACGCTGTAACTAAATCTGGTGGCAACGACGTTCACGGTGGTGTTTTCTTCGATTACACAAACGATTCAATGAAAGGCGACGAAATTGAAGGTAATGAAGTTGATAACGGTAACTACACTGAAAAACGTTACGGTTTCAACGTAGGCCTTCCGCTTGTTGAAGATACATTATTCTTGTTCACTTCATACGAAAAACTTGAAGGTGTTCGCCAGTTTAATTACGACGGTCTTAGCAGTGGTAGTGTTACAGCTGATGACGTATCTCGCATTCAGAGTATTTCTCAATCAGTTTACGGCTACGATGCTGGCGGTATGCCATCAAGCATGCCTGTTGAAGATGAAAAAATCTTAGTAAAACTAGATTGGAACATCAACGAAGATCACCGTGCAAACTTAATCTATAACTACAACGACGGTAACACAATTTCTCAGTCTGATACTGGTTCTAGCCGCGTTTCTTTATCAAACCACTTCTATAATCAAAGTGCTGAGTTTACATCAATCATTGGTTCTGTATATTCTGATTGGTCAGACGATTTTTCTACTGAAATTCGTTTAGGTAAATCAGAGCTAGATGCAACGGTTCAGTCATTAGATGCTGCAAGCAGCTTTGGTGAAATGCAAATCCGCACTGATAATGGTGGTACGGTTTACATTGGTCCTGATGATTCTCGTCAATCAAACGACCTAGATTACGACACAACTACATTTAAAGTTGCTGGTACTTATTACTTAGATCAACACACAATTACTGCTGGTTACGAGTTTGAAGAGCTATCTGTTTTTAACTTGTTCGTACAGCAAACAGAAGGTGAGTGGCGCTTTGACTCAATTGACGACTTTGAAGCAGGTCAAGCAGCGCGTATCTACTACAACAATGCTGCAGGTACTAATAACCCGAATGATGCGGCTGCAAGCTTTAAATATGCTCAACACACATTTTATGTACAAGACGAATACGCGTTTACTGACTTAGATGCAACAATTCAGTTTGGTTTACGTTACGACAAGTACACAAGTGACGACGTACCTAACTTTAACCAAAACTTCACAAGCCGTTATGGTTTCAGCAACCAGTCTACATTCGACGGTATTGACTTACTGCAACCACGTGTTGGCTTCCAATGGTATGCAACTGACGAACTTGAAGTTCGTGCTGGCTTAGGCTTGTTCTCTGGTGGTAACCCGAACGTATGGCTATCTAATTCGTATTCTAACGACGGTATTACAAACATTAGTACGCAGTTCCGTGGTGTAGATTTATTTAACACAGCTAACGTAAACGGCGGTACTCCTGGTTTTGACGTACCTCAAGAAATGTTCGATATTGTTGCAAACACTGAAATTGGTGTAGGCGATGCAACTGTTAATGCTGTAGACCCTGATTTTGAAATTCCTTCAGAGTGGAAATATTCACTTGGTGCTACATACACAACTGAAGACGAATACGTAATCTCTGTAGATTACTTATACTCGAAGAAAAAAGACGCTGCATTAATGCGTGATATCGCACTTCAAGATAGCGGTGAAACTACGTTTGATGGTCGCCCAATTTACGAGTCTATCGAAGGCCGTGGTAACGAATATTTATTAACTAATGTTAGTGGCGATAGCGGCGATTCTTCAGTTATCTCTGCAGCAGTTAGCAAAATGTTTGATAACGGCGTTAACTTCAGTTTTGGTTATGCATACACAGATGCAGACGATGTAAACCCAATGACTAGCTCTGTAGCCGGTTCTAACTATGGTAACATCGCGCTTACTAATCCAGGTAACCCAGGTGTTGCGTCTTCAGATTATGAAATTCCGCATCGTTTTACTATGACGCTTGGTTACAAACATGAGTTTGTAGATGGCTTTGAAACACGCTTTAACCTTTACGGTGAAGCATACAAAGGCCTACCTTACAGCTTCACGTTTGACGGAAGTGACCGTAATGTATGGGGCGATAACAACTGGAATGGTAACCGTCAGTTATTATACGTTCCACTTGAAAACGATCCTAACGTTGTATACGACATGTCTGCAGCTGAAATCAATGAGTTCAACGACTTCATTGCATCTGAAGGGCTTAAACGTGGTGAAATCGCAGGTCGTAACCAACAAAATGCTGACTGGTTTGTTAAGTTCAACTTTAAAGTTACACAAGAATTACCAGGCTTTATGGAAGGTCATAAAGGTGAAGCATTCTTTGTAATCGACAACCTTACAAACATGCTAAATGATGACTGGGGCGTTCTTAAGAAAGGTCCTTTCGTAGGTGCAAGCATGATCTCAACATCTTTAGATGACCAAGGTCGTTACGTTTACTCAGGCTTTAACGGTAATAACGCTAATACTTCAGTACAAACTGGTGCTTCAGTATGGGAAATGCGTGTAGGTGTACGTTACACTTTCTAATCTAAATTGTCAGATTAGTTAAAATTATAAAAGCCCATCATTTGATGGGCTTTTTTATGCCTGCAATTTATTTTTTAGCTTATTAAGTACGCTTATTAATAAATCTTGTTCATGTGTGTTCAACGAAGCCAATAGTTCTTTTTCCCACCTTAACGCCTCGGGTACTATTTTTTTATACATCTCCTTTCCAGCTTCACTTAATGAAAGTATGGCTGCGCGCTTATCCTCTGAATTAATTTGAGTCATTAGCAACTTTTTTTCTACTAATATTTTTATTGCACGCGACACGGTCGATTTATCCATATCTGCCTGCGTACATAAATTTTTGGCATTACTTTGACCAAATTGCGCTAAATTCGCCAAAATTCGCCATTGAGGTATCGTTAAGTCAAATTTGCTCTGGTATACCTTAGCAAGGTCATTACTTACCAAACTTGCTACATTAATTAGTTGATATGCTAAAAAAGTGTCTAAATCCAGTTTCATTGTTATCCCGTTAAATAGGTTTACTCGCTGTTCATTTATATTTACATACACATTCATTGAGCAATTTGAAATTACTCTCACTTGAGAGTATCTTAACTTAAATAAATAAAACATAAAACTAGCCTTCTCTCACAGGAGTCAGTAATGGCAGAACAGTTAAAGTACATGACCGGTTTTGGTAATGAATTTGAAACCGAAGCGCTACCCGATGCCTTGCCTATAGGGCAATTTACTCCTCAAAAAGTTAAGTACGATCTTTACACTGAACAATTTAGCTCTACAGCATTTACCGCGCCTAGAGCAGCTAACCGCAGAACATGGCTGTATCGGTTACGCCCTTCGGTAGTGCAAGGTGATTACACCGCTGTTGATAACGGCTTGATTCGAACTGCGCCTATAACTGAAGCCGTAACACCTCCGACTATGCTTCGCTGGAACCCCGTTGAAATTCCTACAAAGCCAACTGATTTTCTAGATGGACTCATAACAATGGCTGCTAACGGCAGTGCTAATGGGCAATCTGGCATCGGTATTCATGTTTATGTTGCTAACAAGTCTATGGTCGATCGCTACTTTTACAACGCTGACGGTGAAATGCTATTTGTACCCCAACAAGGCGAGCTACTCCTGCATACAGAATGCGGTAAGCTCTGTGTAAAACCAGGTGAAGTTGCAGTCATACCCCGAGGGATGAAGTTTTCTGTTGATTTAATACAATCAACGGCCCGTGGTTATATCTGCGAAAACTATGGTCATGCTTTGGAGCTTGCAGAGCGAGGCCCTGTTGGTGCAAACGGCTATGCCAACGACCGTGACTTTCAATACCCAGTTGCAGCTTTTGAAGATAAAGAAGGTGATTTTGAACTGGTGTCAAAATTTAATGGCAACTTATTCAGCTGTGAGATTAAGCATTCCCCTTTCGATGTTGTTGCATGGACAGGTAATAGCGCGCCTTATAAATACGATTTATCGCGATTTAATGTAATGAACACAGTAAGCTTTGACCATCCGGATCCTTCTATATTTACCGTTTTAACCTCGCCATCAGCTACTGAAGGAATGGCTAATGTTGATTTTGTTATTTTTCCACCGCGTTGGATGGTTGCTGAAAACACTTTTCGTCCGCCCTACTATCATCGTAATATCATGAGTGAATTTATGGGGTTAATTGAAGGTGTATATGATGCAAAAGAGCATGGCTTTGTGCCAGGTGGCGCAAGTTTACATAATTGTATGTCTCCGCATGGACCTGAAGCGGATGTATTTGAAAAAGCATCTAATGCGGAACTGGTTCCACAAAAATACGAAAATACCTTAGCGTTTATGTTTGAATCCCGTTATGTCATTTCACCGACTAAATACGCATTAGAAGGTAAAGAGCGCCAAGCTAATTACACTGACTGCTGGCGCACAATTAAAAAACACTTTAACGGCAATCAAGGGTAATTAGATTATGAAGCTTTATACTTATTTTCGCTCATCTGCAGCGTATCGTGTGCGCATCGCATTAAACCTAAAAAATATTGTTCACCAGTTGGTGCCGGTAAACTTACTAAAATCAGAGCAACAAAGCACAGATTACTTACAGAAAAACCCCCAAGGACTTTTACCTTCTTTAGAAACAGAAAACGGCATATTAGGTCAATCTCTAGCAATTTTAGAGTACCTTGAAGAGCAATATCCTGAAACACCATTACTGCCTGGTAATGCATGGCAAAAAGCACATATTCGCAATTTAAGTTATGCAATTGCGTGTGATATTCACCCGATTGATAATTTACGTGTGCTTAAGTATTTAAGTAGTGAACTCAATGTTGATGATGAAGCAAAAAATAAATGGTACCGCCACTGGGTTGAAGTGGGTTTTGAAAAAATAGAACGCATGCTAGATAGCAAAAACACATTTTGCGCAGGCGACTCGCCAAGCTTAGCTGATGTATGTTTAGTACCGCAGGTATTTAATGCCATTCGTTTTAAAGTAGATATGGCTGCCTACCCTAAAATAGCAGCCATATATCAGCGTTGTAATGAGTTGGCAGCCTTTATTGATGCAGCCCCTGAAAATCAACCTGATGCAAACTAATAGAGTAAATTAACTTTTAAGTGCACTGTGTATTACAGTGACATGCTCAATTAAATCTAAGCCCAGTTCGGTTAAATAGCCACCATCTGGGCTATCTATAACCCCTTTATCGAACAAACGTTGTGCTGCGCTTAGTAAGGCGGGTTCAGCGTCTGAATGAAGTTTAATTCCTTGCATTTTGCTCTCGCGTGGAAATTTTGCTAGTAGTGTAAATTCGTCAATCATTGTTTGATTAAATAGCATATCTGTTCACCTTTTTATTGTTCTGTGTTTTACTTATGTTGTCTTACTTACCCTAGCATGTTTTTTTGCTAAGTGTACTTATTTTAAACACTGGAGGTTTTTGATGCGTTATTATTTTACTTCGTTTATTACTGTTTTATGCTTGTGTTTTTCAGCTTTAAGCTTCGCTAGCACAATAAAAACGCTTCCTATTGTTGATGCTACCCAGCTTATAAACACTAACACTGAGTGCTGGTATGATAATAAACGTTACAGCGAAGGAGCTATACTGCAGGTTCACTCAGTTACGCTTATTTGTGCTGCAAAGTACCCCCAACATAACAACAGTCAATTGATTTGGCTAAAGCTTGATAAGCAAGGTAACCTTATTTACCCCAAGAAGCCTGCAACTATTACTGTAAATTAATCAAGATTAACAATCTGGAATCTGCCAGCCATCTCCAAACTATTAAGATGCGATGGGATACGTTACAATACATGCAGTTTAAAAAAGCAGTGTGACTATGAATAATCAACCAAAAAACCCGCTACATGGGATAACTTTAGAGCAAATTCTTGTAGAACTAGAGCAACGTTTAGGCTTTAAAGCAATGGGTGAACAAGTAAACATAAAATGCTTTACTGATTCTCCGAGTATCAAATCAAGCTTAAAATTTTTACGTAAAACCCCATGGGCAAGAGATAAAGTAGAAGCACTTTATATTCATACCATGAGTAATAAACCGCTACGAAAACCCAGAAATAAACCAAAACTAACAGAGCCCACGCAACCTGATACATCAGATTTTGTATGGCCCTCTATTAAAAAATAAATGAGTGCTAAATGGCGTAATATTTACGCCATTTTTAGTCAGTTAGTTTTGTTCTTGGCATATTACATTCAATGAAGCAGGGTGAATACTCACTACCACTTTATCGGCAGATTTAACCTCACCATCAATTACATAATCTAGCGTTCGATCTGCGCTTATCTCTACACGTTTTGCGTTAGTATAATGCGAGTTAATAGCAAAATGTGTTTGCGTGATACTGCTAAACATTAGCTCAGCAATACTCAATACTGTGGTTTCATTGTCTTTGTTTGGCGTTAACCAGTTTACGTCTAATAATCCATCACGGTGGTCGGGTTGTCCCCCACCTTGGGCTAAAAGGGTTGTAAATGGGGCAGCATTAGCGACAATAAAGCTATTTGTATTAATAGCTTCAGGCTCATTATCATCGAGTTTAACCATCAGCTTTTGCGCTTTATTCTCGCCAAAGGAATGTAAAAAACCATTTAAATAAGCAAGCTGGCCAGCTTTATTTTTCGACTCTCTATCTGCTTTTTCAATCATTGCATGCTCAAAGCCAATGCCAATTAGCAATAACATCAAATCGTTATTACAATATGCGGTATCGATCAGGTTTGTCTGACCATCAATTATTAAATCGCACGCTTGCTCAACAGGAATAAATTTAGATTTTATTCCCATCAGCACATGGGCCAACGCATTAGCTGTCCCCAACGGTATAATTCCTAATCGACAAGACGTACCCACTAAAACACTCGCAACCTCTGTGACAGTGCCATCTCCACCGCAGGCAATTATAATATCAGGCTCGTGCTCTATAGCTTGTTTAGCCAATGTAATGCCGTTTTGTTCTGGTGTAGTTTTTAAAATGGTTAAATCATAATAAGCAGATAAACGTGTAACGATTAAATGCTCTTTTTCAGACCATAACTTAGTACCTGATACAGGATTAGCAATTAAATATGCTTTATTTTTTATCAGTAGCTCCCCCCTGCGATGGCGCTTAACTAAATGGCGTAATTGGCGTTTATTAAGATTGGCTGTTTCACGTGTTTCTTTGATTTGAGCAAGAATATCATGTACATCAGCTTCTTTATTTTGACTCAATAAATACGCTGCCATAACAAACACCGAACGTCCGCGACCTAATGCACAATGCACCACAACACGACGGTCTTTCTTTATATGGTGATGGATCCAGTTAATTGCCTGGTTTAATTGCGAGTGAGTAGGCACACTATGATCAAGAACAGGAATGTTTAAATAACTAATATTTTCTTGGGTAGATGTCCACTCAAGTCCATCAAATTCACAAGTCACATCTAAAATAGCGGTAATGCCATTTTCTTTTAATGTATCTATATCAGAGGGAAACAAACGACATGCTAAAAATAAGTTATCGTTTATTTGTTGAATTGGGGGTACCTTATCGTGTTTGCGTGACCATGCATTATAAATTTGTGCACCTAACAAAAAAGGAACAAATGCCCAACGAATGTAAAAAGGGATAACGCCATTTTCTCGCTTTCTGAATATTTTCCCCGCATTAAAAAAATAAGCACCGCTGACCAATATCAGCGACAGCGCCGTCCAAAAAAATGCAACCGCGAAGTAAACAGAATTAACCTTTAATCCCAGTACTATAAATACTAATGCTGTTACAAGATAACTGACTGCAGCCCACATGTGCTCTCCTTTAAGTTGGCAGCGCCATATTAGCGCCTTTAATATAGTCCTAACTTGCAAATAATACGCCAAAAAAGCAATTTATCTTGTTTGTTGTCGTTTCGCCACCGGCGTTGATATCACATCAATTGGCTATAACCCACTGTTAATCAATGCTTTTATAATATAAAAAGGAATGACTTCACGCTAAAACATCGTACTCAGTTTTTATTGATTACGCTTAAATAAAAGCAGCTTAATTTATATAACTCTTTCATATTTACAACAATATCAGTCAAATATTCATAGTTATTTAATGCTTCAACTTATTATTTATCAAATGGCATAAGTAATGTTTTCATCGCTGGGCGCAGTGCAATCAATACAGTTTCCTCGGTCAATTCAGGAAATAACATTTTTCGTAATAGCAGTCCGGCCATCACTGAGAAAATCACATTAATGCGGCTTTCGAGTTCTTGCTCTGAATGTGATTTTATTAAACTACTTTCACTGACTAATAAATCACGCATTCTGTTACGTGCTTGCGTATCAGCCTCGCGTAGTAATAAAGCGACTTTTTTGTTTCTACTGGCCTCTGCCATCATGTCTAAGTCAACTACGCAGGCCCCCGTGTCCATATGACGCTGCACACCATGGTGTAAGCCATCAAGTAACACTGTTAAAATATCGCCAGGTTGATCTTCAAACTCTTGAAATATGGAAAACATTTCTTCCATATCTTGTTCAATAATACTTTCAATTATGGCTTCTTTACTTTCAAAGTAATTATAAATATGGCCGGCACTCATCCCGGCTGTTTTAGCTATTTCTGCCATACCTGCGCCATGGTAGCCTTTGCGACGAAAACAATCAGCAGCGGCGGTTAATACCTGCTCGCGACGCGCTTGTGCTTGCACCGGATCTAGGTGTTTTTTATTTTTAGGTTTCATTTGAAACTCCAGTATCGAGTCTCTCAACTCGAAATATTTAGCGTTTACTGCTTTGATCACAAAAAATAAACGCTAAACGGGCATTACTTTAATCACGCATAAAACCTTTTATTGTTAACAGGCTTTATGCGTACTAATTTACTTAACGGTTGAAGTAGTGGTCTGCCAGCCACCGCCAACCGCTTTGTATAAATTGATTTGGCTTGCAAGCACAGCTTGTTGGCCCGTGATCAATTGCTGCCTTGCGCTATACCAAGTTCGCTGAGCGTCAAGCACTTGTAAAAAGCTATCAACCCCTTTGTCGTAGCGCGCCTGCGATAATTCAAAGGTTGTCTTTCGGCTTTGTAATAACTCCTCAAGAGCCATTAACTGTGCGTTATAGCCTTCTCTATCCGCAAGTACATCAGCAACTTCACGAAATGCTTGCTGTATTTTTTGCTGGTACGTTGCTACAGCAACTTGTTGCTCTGCGTTAGCGACATCTAAATTTGCTTGATTTCGACCCATATTAAAAATAGGTAAATTTACCGATGGCATGAAGCTCCATGTGCCTGAGCCTGCATCAAATAAATTACTTAAATCACGTGATGCAGTTCCTGCATTGGCAGTTAAACTAATGCTCGGGTAAAACGCTGCACGGGCAATACCAATGTTAGCGTTAGCGGCTAACAGCTGATGCTCTGCTGCTTTTATATCTGGTCGCTGCGTTAGTAAATCAGAAGGTAAACCCACAGGGACACTAGGCAAGTCTAATAAATAATTTAATGACTTACTTGGCAGTAAATCCTCACCTACCGTTTTACCTACTAATAAATCAAGCGCGTTTTTATCGCGTTTCACTAAACGTTGGTATTTAGCAATATCAACTTTCGCTGTGGCTACCGTACTTTTAAGCTGTTCCAGCGTAATTTTAGAAGCGGCACCTAAATCAACACTTTTTTGGGTTAATGATAAGGATGCTTGCTGCGATGATAACGTCTCTTGTGCCAACGCTAACAACTGTTGATCGGTCGCGTAATTTAACCAGGCATTAGCAAGCTCTGCAATTAACGACACTTGCATGGTGTATTGGCTCAGTTGAGTTGAATAAAGCGTTTGTAATGCTTGCTCTGACTGATTGCGTACTTTACCCCATAAATCTAACTCGTAAGCCGTCATGCCTACCGTTGCACTGTATTGAGAACTTATTTGTGGTTGACCACTTGCTGATAAATCGCTGGGTAAACGCTGACGACTTCCTGATGCATTAAAATCCAGTGATGGATATAACGCTGAATCTTCAATCTGATACAAACCACGCACGCGCTGAACATTTAGAGCAGCTATTTGTAGGTCTTTATTATGTTCAAGACTTTGTGATATCAGTGTTTTAAGTTTTTCATCATTAAAAAACTGCTGCCATTTTAACGAGGACACCTGCTCATCCCCTGTCTCTGATGCATACGCATCAGGGACAGGTAAATTTAGCGCTTCTTGTTGAGGAGCTAACTGACATCCAGATAAAATGGCTAAAGTAAAAGCACTAAAACTGATTGCTCTTAAACTCATTATACTTCCTCCTCGGAGGTGGTTTTAGCTTTTCCTGAAAACAGTCTACGTACTAAAACAAAAAACAACGGTACAAAAATAACAACCAATGACGAGGCGGCAAGTGTTCCACCAATAATTGAAATACCTAATGCATTTTGTGCACCTGAACCAGCACTTGAGGCAATAGCTAATGGAAGCACACCACACACAAAGGCCATTGAGGTCATTAAAATAGGACGTAAGCGAAGGCGTACAGCGGCAATCGCCGAGTCAACTAAGCTTAAGCCTTCTTCCATTTTATGAATCGCAAACTCAACGATTAAAATGGCATTTTTAGAGGCTAAACCTATGGTGGTTAATAAACCCACTTGTAAGTAAATATCGTTTGATAAGTTACCCATAAAGGCGGCTACAATCGCACCAAAAATACCCAGTGGCACAATTATCATTACTGCAAATGGTACTGACCAACTTTCATAAAGCGCTGCTAAACATAAAAATACAAACAACAGTGATAATCCATATAACAACGGCGCTTGACCGCCACTTGATCGCTCTTGATATGAAATACCAGTCCATTCAGAAGCAATACCTTGTGGTAACTGCTTAACTAAACGCTCCATTTCATCCATGGCTTGACCTGTACTGTAGCCTGGCGCTGCACTGCCTTGGATTTCCATTGCTGAAAAGCCGTTATACCTTTCCAAGCGAGGCGAACCATAAGACCAATAAGAACTAGCAAATGCTGAAAATGGCACCATATCGCCGTTTTTATTACGCACATACCATTTGTTTAAGTCCTCAGGCACCATTCTCGCATCGGCTTGACCTTGCAGGTATACTTTTTTCACGCGACCACGGTCGATAAAGTCATTTACATAACTACTACCCCATGCTGTCGAAAGCGTACTATTAATATCACCTTGCGACACACCAAGCGCTTCTGCTTTTGCAAGATCAATATTCAGCTGTAACTCAGGCATATCTTCTTGCCCATTAGGGCGAACACCTGCCAATATTGGACTTTGACTCGCCATACCTAATAACTGATTACGCGCTTTTAATAGCTCATCATGACCTAAACCCACACGGTCTTGTAGAAACATATTAAAGCCATTTGCGGTTCCAAGTTCAACAATCGCCGGAGGTGGAAATGCAAATACAAATGCCTCTTTAATCGTTGAAAAATACCCCATGCCTTTTCCTGCAACGGCGCCCACTGATAGGTCGTCACGTTGGCGCTCATCCCAGTGCTTTAAGCTAACAAAGCCAATTGCTGAGTTTTGTCCAGAGCCTGCAAAACTAAAACCTGTTACCGTAAAAATTGAACTAACGGCTTCAGATTGATCTTCTAAATAGTGGTTTTCAACTTTTTTAACCACTTCAAGCGTTTGCTCTGTAGTAGAGCCTGCAGGAAGCATTACTTGGTTAAACAAAATACCTTGGTCTTCATCAGGTAGAAATGCCGTTGGTAAGTTTGAAAAAATAGCCACCATGCCGCCTACAATTAATGCATAGCTAAGCAGGTAGCGCTTAGAATGTTTGATCATGCGGCCAACAAAACCTTGCGCACCTTTATTGGTTTTATCAAAACCACGGTTAAAGCCTGAGAAAAAACGACCAATAAAACTACCATCGGTGTGAACATGGCTAGGCTTTAATAACGTAGCACACAGCGCGGGAGTTAAAATAAGCGCAACCAGTACCGACAGTCCCATCGCCGACACTAAGGTAATAGAGAACTGACGATAAATAACCCCAGTAGAGCCACTAAAGAATGCCATCGGAATAAATACAGCCGACAGCACCATCGCAATACCTACCAGTGCCCCTTTAATTTCATCCATCGATTTTCGCGTTGCTTCAACCGCAGAGAGCTTTTCTTCGGTCATTAAACGCTCAACGTTTTCGACAACAACGATCGCATCATCTACGAGTAAACCAATGGCCAGTACCATCGCAAACATCGTGAGGGTATTAATGGAATACCCAAAGGTAAATAGAATACCAAACGTGCCTAGCAATACGACAGGCACCGCAATGGTTGGAATAATAGTTGCTCTGAAGTTTTGTAAAAATAAGTACATTACAACAAATACCAAAACGACCGCTTCGATTAGGGTATGTACTACTTTTTCGATTGATAATGCAACAAAAGGAGTGGTGTCATAAGGCACAACCGCCTCTAAACCTTCTGGAAAAAATGGTTTAAGTTCTTCAAGTGCATCTTTTACACCTTGTGCTGTATCCAAAGCGTTTGCGCCACTGGCTAATTTAACCCCTAAACCCGATGCCGGTTTACCATTAAAACGCGCTACAACACCGTAGTTTTCACCACCGAGTTCCACATCAGCAACATCTTGTAAACGCACTACCGAGCCATCGCTGTTGGTTTTAACTAAAATATCTTTAAACTGCTCAGGTGTTTGTAATCGGCTTTGAGCCGTCACCGTTGCATTAAGCTGTTGACCAGCCAATGACGGCATACCACCAAGCTGACCTGCAGATACTTGCGCATTTTGTGCTTTTATTGCCGCAGAGATATCGTTTGGCGTTAGTTTATAGCTTTGTAACTTAGCCGGATCGAGCCAAATACGCATTGCATATTGAGAGCCGAACAATTGTACTTCGCCCACCCCATCAACACGCGCAACAATATCTTGTACGTTTGATGATACGTAATCACCAATGTCAATGTTGGTCATACTGCCATCTTGCGATACAAAACCAACAACGAGTAAAAAACTAGACGATGACTTAGCAACCACAACGCCCTGTCGTTGCACTTCTTCAGGTAATAATGGCGTAGCTGTTGCTAGTTTATTTTGCACTTGCACTTGTGCAATATCAGGGTTAGTTTCTGCATCAAAGGTAAGAGTTAATGTTGCTGAACCACTTGATTCAGAGGTCGATGACATATACAACAAGCCATCTAAGCCTTTCATTTTTTGCTCAATAACCTGGGTCACCGAGTCCTCTAAAGTACGCGCAGAAGCACCAGGGTAGTTAGCAGTAATCGTAATAGCAGGCGGTGCAATTGACGGATACTGAGCAACGGGTAAACTTTTAACCGCAATAATACCTGCAAGCATCACTACAATAGCCAGTACCCATGCAAAAATAGGCCTGTCGATAAAAAATCGTGACATGAAATTCTCCGTTATTGGCTGTTATTTGCTGATGACTGTACTTGTGATGCAGCAACCGGTGCGCCTGGGCGAATTTTCTGTAGCCCTTCCACAATCAATTGATCGCCATCAGCTAAACCGTCGGTAACTAACCAGTTAGCGCCCAAAGTACGCTCTACCTTTAATACACGGCTTTCAACGGTGTTGTTTTTGCTAACAACCATAGCCGTAGGTTCGCCTTTAGTATTGCGACTAACACCGCGTTGAGGAGCGAGTATTGCATTAGATTTCACCCCTTCAACAACCTCAGCACGTACATACATACCAGGAAGCAATAGTTTTTCAGGGTTTGGAAACTTCGCGCGTAACGTTACCGAACCCGTACTTGGGTCAACCGTCACTTCAGAGAACTGTAATGTTCCCTTATGAGGATACGCAGAGCCATCTTCCATAATAAGTTCAACATCTGTTTGCGTGGTTGAATCAACCCCTAAAGAACCCGATGCCAATGCTCTTTTTAGCTTAGTTAGTTCATTACTTGATTGGGTTAAATCTACATAAATTGGATCAAGCTGAGTAACGGTTGCCAATGCTGTGGTTTGAGCTGCGCTAACTAGTGCCCCGACAGTGACACTTGATTTACTAATTTGGCCGCTAATTGGCGAAGAAACATGGCTATAATCAAGATTAATTTGCGCGCTTTGTAACTGTGCTTTTGCCGTTAATAGTTCTGCAGATGCTTGCTTGTATGCTGCATCGGCTTCATCAAAGTCTTGCTGGCTTACCGCTTTAATTTCTAGCAATTCTTTATAACGCGACGCTTTAGATTTACTGCTTGCAATACTAGCCTCTGCGCGCGCAACGGCCGCTTTGCTGGCTGCGAGTTCTGCTTCAAAAATGTCAGGATTAATTTGATAAAGCGCTTGGCCTTGCTCAACCTGTGTGCCTTCTTCAAATAAGCGAGATTGAACAATACCACTTACTTGAGGACGAATTTCAGCAATTTGAAACGCACTAACACGCCCTGGTAATTCTTTTTTAAGTGTAATAGCTTGGCTTGTTAAGGTGACCACACCAACAGGTGTCGCTGCAGGAGCAGAAGCCTTAGGTTGTTCAGCTACCTGATCACAACCACTTAAAGCAACAGAACCAACGAGGGCCGAAAATACAAAAAAAGCGATGCGGGAACGCTGCATGTCAAATACCTTTTAGTTTAGAATGAACGATCATTCTAAACTATAGTACAGCAATTAAAAATAGCCACTGAGCAACATTTACACATTTTTACAATTGAATAGATAAGTAACACAAACAATAGCTGAGTTATTTAAGCAACACCCATAAAAAAAGCAGCCAATGAACTTTCATTGGCTGCTCTTAAGCTATGTTGGCTGTCATTATTCGTTGTCAGTATTAACTCTAGAGACTAGTAACTGCTCAATACGAATTCCTTCCACGTCCACAACTTCAAATTTAAAACCTGCAAATAAAACAAACTCTGCGCGTTTAGGAATATGTTTCATGGTATAAATTAAATATCCGGCCACGGTTTCATAATGATTTTGATCAGGAAATTCATCAATTTCAAGTACCTTCGCCAGCTCAACAATCGGGGTTAAGCCATCCACTAACCAAGAACTCGCGTCGCGTTCAATAATTAACTCTTCACTTTGATGAGTAATTAAATCGCCCATAAAACCTTTCATTAAATCTTTAACCGTAACAATCCCAACCACCAAAGCATACTCATTAACTACCACCGCAAAAGGATGCACAGCGGTTTTAAACGCATTTAACGCTTCAGATAAACTCAATGTTTCGGGCAAGTAAAAAATATCTTTATCAAGCATGTCATCGTTAATATTTGCCGCCTCACCTTTGAGTACTTGGCGTAAAATATCTTTAGACTCAACAGAGCCAATTAACTTATCAAGATTACCTTTGCACACTAAAAAGTGATTGTGCGGATGATCTATAATTTTATTTGCTATATCGTCGCTAGATTCATCAATATCAAAATAAACAATTTGCTCACGCGGTGACATAACGCTTGATAAGAAACGCGCTTCTAAATCAAATACATTTCCTATTAAATCATACTCTTGTTGCTGTAAACTGCCATATTCAGCACCAGCATCCATCATCGCAACAATATCTTCAGTGGTCACAATATCTTCACGTTCACTGGGCACTTTAAACACCCGTAAAACAATATTGGTTAAGCCATTAAAAAATAATACCAGTGGCGTGAGCGCAAAAGTAACCCAGCGCATAATTGTCACCACCCTCACGGCAACGGCCTCAGGTAAAATCATCGCTAAACGCTTTGGTAGTAAATCGGCAAATAAAATAAATAACGAGGTAATAATTAAAAACGATAATACAAAGCTAATTTGCCCAAGTAATGGACCTTGATAAAACAGCTGTAGTATTTCTTGCATGTAAGGAGACAATGCTTGCTCGCCAACAATCCCGCCTAATATAGCAATCGCATTGAGCGTAATTTGGATCATGGCGAAAAAAGCCCCAGGCTGCTCTTGCAACTTTAAAACCGCCAAAGCGTGCACATTGCCCTCGTCCGCCATTACTCTTAACTTAATTTTGCGTGAAGCGGCAATCGAAATTTCTGACATCGCAAATAACGCACTCATCAAGATTAATAACGCAATTCCGATTAAATCACCCATTTATAACTCCAAAATAATCGCTTTTACAAGCAAAAGCAGCTGGATTATAGACGCTTTTATAGACAGGGCAATTGATATTTAAATAATATTAATAACTAATAAAAATCAAAAGCTTAATATTTATAGTTTAGACTCATATGAAGAAAAAGCCGCGCTAAGTTGTTGCTTTACGTTATCGGGTAGATTTTTATTACAGGCGAAATATAAAGGGGCTTGATGGGCATTGATGGGCATAAGTAATTCGAGTTGTAATTTATTTAATAAATGAGATTGTTCATGGTTTATTCGCTGCGCTGGTATAACCACTAAATCAATACTCGAACTTCGTGTTTGAATTATCTTAAAAATATTATCAAAACTATTAAACAGCATTAAATTTTCGTTTTCTTTAAAGCCCTTTGAAAGTAAGTAATGATGGCTGTAGTTATCTTTTAAAACCGCAATACGGTATTGCTTTGCCTGCTCTAAATTAGTTAAGGAAATACCTTTGCTTTTAAGGGAGTAAAAATTAGTGTCAAATTGGGCAAGCTTAGCAAACCAAATAAAATTATGTTCCCGCTCAGGCGAACGAGAAATAGAAAATATACAGGTTTGGGGATCTCTCAGTGCAATATTGTAAGCCATACTCCAATCGTTTACAGAAATTGAATAATCAATACCTACGCTATCAAGCACTAATCGGACTTTATCGGCAGCATCACCTACTAAATTGTTATTCGCGTCCAGATACTGCGCAGGCGCGAAGTTCTCTGTTACAACAGTAAGTTTAGCCGCACAATGATGACTTACAATGAACAATAATACACAATACCACTTAGTCACAATAACCCACTATATAAAATTTAAGATGTTACTTTTTTGATAAAAGCAAATTTAATATAGCGGATTATTTACAAATAGCCAATTTTGACCTTTAGGATTAACGATTCATTGCTGCAATTAAGAATGCTGAAATTTTAGCGCCTTCTCTAAGCGTCGTCTCTGAGCTTGATTGACCCACTAATGAGCTGTCGGTAAACGGCGCGATTTCCATCATATCTGCACCGGTTATTGGAAACTCATCGGCAATGGCTGACAAAATATCAAGCGCATGCTGTGGTGTTAATCCATTTTCTTCAGGTGTACCTGTTGCTGAGGCAAATTGAGCATCTAGTGCGTCAATATCAAAGCTTACATACACTTCATCAACCTTGTCAGCCTTTAGTTGCGCGATTGTATCGGCAGCAACAGCGGCTGCGCCACGCTCAATAATTTCAGCAGCCCAGTGCTGTTTAACGCCAAAGGTACTTTCCCAATGTGATTTAGGCTTACCACTTGAGCGAATACCAAATTGAATTAAATGATGTGGCGCGGGTAAAAATTCTAAAATATGGGTACACCAAGAGCCAAAACATAAATCGATGCCTAAACGCTCAACCAATAAATCGGTGTGGGCGTCGAAATGAATAATAGCCGTACGCTTACCTTGGCTACGCTTTGCTTTTAAGTACGCTTTTGTCAGCGGGTAACTAATAGAATGATCGCCACCAATGCCAAAAATGCCTTTATCTTGGAATGTTGCATAAAAGCTGTCACATACATCTTCGGTAATAGACAGTGGACTTACGAAATGATCGTTATTGTCATTGCCATAAAGCGCTTTTTGGCAATTGGTAATTGTTGCCTCGTTTAAGTATTTATCGTGTAATAAATGCGGTATTACGCGCACATCACCTAAGTCAAATGAACGACACTGTGTTTGCTGGTCAATTAAAGCTGAACGTAAAAATAAAGGCCCCCAGTTTGCACCGCGTAAAATACCACCACCACAATCAGAGCTAATCCCCAGCATAACCGCTTTGTGGGGTGAGTTAGGTAATTCATTTAGCGAGTCACGCCATAAAGCATCGACATTTTCAGTTTGACCATATAATTTATTTCTGAGTGCTGCTTTGCGTTCTTTTGCCGTATTAACCGTGAATACACCGTCGCCAGGTGCACATAAACAGTGTTCAACTTTATTTTTAAATGCTTGAAATTGTGTGCTCATTGTAAACCCTTTTTCAATCTGAATATCTTGTCTATTATTGAGTAGTTATGCAAAACGACGAACGCTGAATAAATTAAAAATTAATTGTCTGTGGTTATAAAAATCACTGAACGTTGTGTTTTGCGAGGTTAGGTCAGCGGCAAAACAATACAAAACCTACTAACTAACCTTATGAATATAAACAATTTAAAATTTAGCTAACAACTCTTTTAGCTAGCTACTGGTTTGCTCTGAGGTATGAATATAGTGTCTGAGCAAACAAGTCAACTGGCTCATTTTGTTAGTAATTTTAGCCATTGATTGAATATTCAGAGTTGATGAATAAATCAATACGGACATCCGTCCTGTACTTCATTTAGGTTTCTCGTAATCATGTTAAATTGACAACAACTCTTATTAAAAAGGCTTAGTTATGGAAAAAGTATTTCACTTAGGACTGTGTATTGATGATTTAAAAGGTGCAAAACTGGCTATTGTTCCAGGGGATCCAGATCGTGCAGCACGCATTTCACAGTTCTTAGATAATCCAACCTGCCTTGCTCAAACGCGTGAGTTTCACATTTATTTAGGCCAATTAAACGGCCACTCAGTGGTTGTATGTTCAACCGGTATCGGCGGCCCTTCAACGTCAATTGCGGTTGAAGAACTGGCTCAACTTGGCGTACGTAGCTTTCTTCGCATTGGCACAACAGGCGCGATTCAGCCGCACATTAACGAAGGCGATATTTTAATTAGCCAAGCCTCAGTTCGTTTAGATGGCGCGAGTCAGCATTTTGCACCGCTGTGCTACCCTGCTGTTTCTGATTTTTTTGCCACTCAAGCGATGGTAAAAGCCTGTGAAAACCTAAACATCGATTTTCATATCGGTATCACCGCTTCAAGCGATACCTTCTACCCAGGACAAGAGCGTTATGATACGCATTCTGGTTATGTTCCTAAGTCATTACAGGGTAGCTGTGAAGAATGGCAAAAACTAGGCGTGATGAACTACGAAATGGAATCGGCTACTTTATTTACTATGTGTGCCGCTCTTGGCCTACAAGCAGCCTGTGTTGCAGGTGTATTAGTAAATAGAACACGTCAAGAAATTCCTAACGTAGACCACGGCGAGATTGAGAAAAAATCGGTTGCCGTGGTACTTGAAGCCGCTAAAGTGTTACTTGGCTAATGTTGCGCTAATAACCTCAAGTGTTGGCAAGCCAGTAAAGCTTGCTAACACGGCTTTTGCCACCCCTGATTGGTTTTCATGACCAGCCGTTTCTAATAACGTAACTGATTTAACTGTTTGCTTATCAAAGTTCAGTCCTGCTAAAAACAACTGACTCACAGCACTTTGTAATGGCGATAAACTCGGGCTGTACGCTGCATTTTCTGCATAGCTGCCATAAAAATCACCGTTTTCAAACGTACTTATTTTTACTGCACTGTAATTTTGGCTGTATGGCACATAAGCCGCTAAAGCATAGCTCATCAGCTTTTCATCAAGTTGTTTGTTTTCAAAACAATTAGTTTGCTCTGCTGGGTTAAATAAGCTGTGCTCATTGCCTAAATCGGTTGGTCCAAATGAATGAGGTAATAACTCTGCCAATTTAAAGTTTTGTGCTGGCAGTAAAATATCAAGCTCTTTCGCATCAGCGAGTTCATTCATAAATTGACGACAGTACCCACATGGGACATCACTAATCGCTATTTTAAGAATTTTTTTACCGCCATTTAACCAGGCATTATTAATTGCAGATTGCTCACCGTGCACCACTAAACTAAGTGCTTGATGGTCAAACTCAGCGTTAGCGCCAAAGTAAAAAGTAGTGTTTCCTTGTGAATCGAGCCCTTTTACAATTGCGCCGACATGAAATTTGGAAATAGGTGCAACGGAAAACTCTGAAGCCATAGGCACTAAGCCTTGTAATAATGCATCGTCGCTAACATTAAGCTCGGTGCAAAGCGCTTTAATATCGCTTGAATATAAAATACCGCGTTGAGTTTTTAATTGACTGCGTAGAGCTTGCGTTTGCGCTACGTTTAGAGAAATGTGTGAATTGCTAAGTGCTGTATTATGTTGCACTTTAAAAGTTGCTGAAGCCATAATAGTTTTTATTTGTTCAATGGCCAAGTAGTGTAAAAGGTTGGCAAACTAAATACCAGCCTATTCAACGTAAAAAAAGGGAACACGTCGTGTGTTCCCTCTAAAACTAATCTAGTTTTGGATTAACCTGTATTACGCATACCCGCTGCAATACCGGTCATAGTGATCATCAAGGCATTGTCTATATCATTTTCATTGCCTTTATCATCGCCACGAGAACGACGTAATAACTCAACTTGTAATACATTAAGCGGGTCGGTGTATGGGTTTCTAAGCCCAATAGACTCTTTGATCCAAGGCTGATCAGCCAATAAGCTTTTTTGTGGGCTTAATGATTGCACTAACGTCATCGCCTCACCAAGTTCCTCTCGCAAGGCAACACCTAAAGGCTTATACATCTCTTCCACCAGCGCATTATCGTAATGCTCACTCAACCAGCTATCCGCTTTACTAAATACCATTTCTAGCATTTCTAAACGTGCTCTAAAGAACGGCCATTGCAAACTCATTTCGCTTAAGGTTTCAATCCCATATTTTTCAAGCGCGGCTTTAAGTCCACTTAATGCACCTAACCATGCAGGTAACATTAACCGGTTTTGACTCCACGCAAAAATCCATGGAATAGCACGTAAGCTCTCAACCCCTCCATTTGGATTTCGTTTTGCAGGCCTTGAGCCTAACGGTAGTTTTGACAGTTCTAATTCAGGTGTCGCCATTCTAAAGTAAGGTACAAAGTTTTCATCGTGGCGCACCACATTACGGTAATGCTCACACGACACATCGCTAATTAATGCCATTACTTCGCGCCACTGTGATTTAGGCTCTGGTGGTGGCAATAAATTACTTTGTAGTACCGCACCTGCATAAATATTTAAGCTTTGTAATGCAACATTAGGCAGGCCAAATTTAAAGCGGATCATCTCACCTTGCTCTGTTACCCTAAGCCCGCCTTTTAACGACCCCGGCGGCTGAGAATGCAATGCTTGTGCAGCAGGCGCACCACCACGTCCAACCGTACCACCACGTCCATGGAATAAAATAAGCTCAATACCGCGTTCATCCGCTAGTTGTACGAGCTTATCCATTGCCTCATATTGTGCCCAACCAGCAGCCATCATGCCTGCATCTTTGGCTGAGTCTGAATAGCCAATCATTACATTTTGGGTGTTTTTGATGTGTCCACGGTACCACTCGTTATTTAAAAGCGTAGTGATGACGTTGTGGCCATCGTTTAAATCGTCCAAGGTTTCAAATAAAGGCGCCACGGGCAGTTCAAAACCACAGCCAGACTCTTTAAGTAATAGCTGCACTGCTAATATGTCAGAGGCGGTTCGTGCCATAGATATAATGTATAAACCAAAGGTTTTTTCATCTTGCTGTGCAATAACATCAAAGGTATCAAGCACCTCTTGCACTTCTGGACTTGGTTGCCAATGCCTAGGAATAAGCGGACGACGTGAATTGAGCTCTGTCAGTAAAAAAGCTTGTTTGTCTTGCTCTTCCCATTGATTGTAATCGCCAATACCTAAATGACGAGTTAATTCTGAAAACACATCACTGTGTCTTGACGAATCCTGTCGCACATCCAGTTTTGCCAAACGCAAACCAAAGCTATTTACACGATGGATCACATCTAATAGCAAGCCATCAGCAACCACTTGCATATTGCATTTTAATAATGAGCGATAACACACCTCAATTGGGTGCTTAATTTGGTTAATATCAGTAATTAAATCTTGTGATTCTGTACGCTTATTTTTAATTTTAGCGCTTAAGTACATCACTGTTTCAGCCACTTGATTTTTAAGCTCTTTGAGCACGGCTCGATAAGGTTCAAACTCTTGCCCTGCCAGCTTAATAAGCTCATCGCTGGCATCAGACATAGAAAGTTCAGCACACAAAGTTTCTAAATCACGCTGGTATAAATCCAGCGCCATCCAACGGCCATGATCGAGTACTTGCTTTGTCACCTCGGCGGTTACAAACGGGTTACCATCTCGATCCCCCCCCATCCATGACGTAAATTCTATCGGACTGTAGTTAGCTGGTAGCTCAAGGCTCAAATGCTGTTTAACATGCTGGCTAAACTCACGTAAAAAACGTGGCACGGCATCCCATAAGCTATTTTCAATTACCGCATAGCCCCATTTAGCTTCATCAACTGGGCTTGGGCGAGAACGACGAATATCGTCAGTATGCCAAGCTTGGCTAATTAGCTGCGCAATTCGATTTAATATCGCTTCGCGCTCCTGCGCAAGGTTGTCGGTGCGCTCAAGTGATGCTAAACAGTCGCTTAGTTCGACATGTTTGTTAATAATAGTACGGCGAGTCACTTCGGTTGGGTGAGCGGTTAGTACTAAGTTTATGTGGAGTTTTGAGAGTGTGTCGGCTAAATGATTATGATTAAGCTGACCTTGTTCGGCCTTTGCTGCTAACGTTTTTAATGTTTGAGTGAGAGGATTTAGTTGGCAAAAACCAACATCATTAAAACGTGATACGGTATGAAACTGCTCTGCAACATTAGCTAAGTTTAAAAAATGATTAAATGAACGGGCAACCGGTAAAAGCTCCTCATCACTGAGCGCATGGAGTACATCAATTAACGCTTGGCGATCGGCTTCATTGCCACTGCGAGATGATTTTGATAAAGCCCGAATTTCTTCTACTTTATCTAAAATCTCTTGTCCTTGGGCATCTTTAATAGTTTGTCCTAATAATTGACCAAGTAGACTAACATTACCTCGCAAGGCGGCATATTGTTCACTCATTTCTAGCTCTCCTTCGTTTCTTGGAGACCTATTAATATCACTAAGAGGGAATATTTAATAGATCCATTTGCATTGTCTTGTCGTAAAAAAGCATATGTAAAATAAACACAAAGCGATAACATGATCATTTTTTACGATGGCAATTGCCCACTGTGCAATGCAGAAATGCAACATTTAAAACGTGCCGATGTTGATCATAAAATTACACTAGAAGATTTAAATGCGGATGATTTTAGTGAGCGTTTTCCCGCAATCGATAAACAAAATGCCATGGATTTATTGCACGCCCAAACTGATAAGGGGCAGATGATTTACGGCTTAGACGTCACTTATCAAGCTTGGCGCACCGTTGGGAAATACCGTTGGCTTAAAATAATTCGTTTGCCCGTAATTCGCTTTTTTGCCGATCATGCTTACACTTTTTTTGCAAAATACCGCCATCATATAAGCCGTTTTTTAATGCCCAATGCGCAGTGTAGTAATGGTCAATGCAATATCAAATCTAAAGGTGAAAAATGAAAACAGTGATTTTATTTGGCGCCAGTAGCGCCATTGCACAATCCTACGTAAGTCATTTAAATCAGCAAGCAACACAATTTAATATAATTTGTGTCAGCTCATCCAATATTGAATATAACGATGACAAGGTAACCTATTTTTACAGTGACTACTCGGCGCAAAGCCTAAATGAGTTAGCCCAGTCGTTAAAGTCACAACAAATTGAGCTTGCTCAGGTAATTATATTTAATGGTCAATTACACAACGACCAACACATGCCAGAAAAAAAGCTTGAAGAAATTAACAGTGATTATTTTATGCAGCTTTTGCACTCTAATACACTTGTTCCCCTGCTGTGCCTACAAAGTATAGTGCCGCTGCTTAATCATAAAACTCACTGCACAATTACTGCTTTGAGCGCTCGTGTAGGCAGTATTAACGACAATAAATTGGGTGGCTGGTATACCTATCGCGCATCTAAGTCTGCGCTGAACATGTTATTTAAAACAGCCGCCATTGAACTTGCTCGTCGCGCTAAAAATACCAAACTTGTTTTATTTCATCCAGGTACTACAGATACACAGCTTTCTAAGCCATTTCAAAAAAATGTGCCCGCAGATAAACTGTTTACCCCTGATTTTGTCGCGCAGCAATTATTTAAATTTACTTACGAAAACCCACAGCTAGAACTCAACGGCGAACCTGCCTACCTAGATTGGCAAGGAAACACCATAAAATGGTAAGGAACAAACACATGCATTTTTCGAAAGACCGCATAGCCGCACTTGAAAAACATACCCGTACACACTTTATCAACTCACTTTCAGGGTTTAAAAGTGCAAACTTAATTGGCACACAAGACTTACAAGGTAATACCAATCTAGCCATTGTCAGTTCAGTTATTCATTTAGGCGCACACCCACCACTAGTGGGCATGATAATGCGTCCACACAGCGTACCAAGGCATACATTCGAAAATATTATAGAAACAGGCGCTTATACTATTAACCAAGTAAACAGTGATATATACCAGCAAGCACACCAAACATCGGCACGTTACGCTAAAGATGAGTCTGAGTTTGATGCAACGGGTTTAAAAACAGAGTACTTAAACGACTTTAAAGCGCCTTTTGTTGCACAAAGCCGACTAAAATACGCAGTAAAATTTGTTGAGAACCAGCATTTAGCTGTTAATGGCACTGAGCTGGTTATTGGCGAAATAATGGATGTGTACGTAGATAAATCAGCACTCCAAAGCGACGGCTTTTTAGACTTACAAGCCATCGATACCGTTGCAGTAACCGGATTAGATAGCTACCACACGGCGAATAAGCTCAATCGTTTACCCTACGCGAAAAAATAGCCCAAGGTTATCAAGTCCTTGGGAATGAGGGACTTGATAACTCCCCCTATTTGTTCAATCCCTTGTTCACTAATCGCAATTAATTTGAATTGAACGCATTTAGCCTACACACTATGCAAAATTTTGTAGGAGAAATATATGACCACAGTTGGTATTGGTACACACACACCCGAACAAGCACTTGCTAGTTTAAGCAATATGACCCACTCAGTAACGCCAATTCAAGCCGATGAGTATTTAGTGCGTATGGCCAAAGCGCAAGCTTATATGCAAGCTAATAATATTGATGCGATATATTTAAATGCAGGTACCAACTTAACGTATTTTACCGGTATGAAATGGTACGCCAGTGAACGACTAGTCGGCGCTATTTTACCCGCCACGGGTGAGGTGCAATACATTGCCCCCCACTTTGAAATTGGCTCTTTAAATGGCTTTAAAGTCATTGATGGCCCAATACACGGCTGGCAAGAACACGAGAACCCTTTTGAGCTATTCGTTAAAGTGCTGAAACAGCTTAATATTAGCGACACCGCTACCGTGGGCATTGATGAAAGCGCACAGTTTTTTATTTTTGATGGCATCAATAAAGCCAGTTCAGGATTAAAACTAGTTAACGCACAACCTGTAACCGCACATTGTAGAATGCATAAATCAGCCAATGAATTAGCATTAATGCAATGCGCCATGGATATGACTTTAGCGGTTCATAAAGCCACCGCTAGTATGCTTTATGAAGGTATTAGCACAGTAGAAGTCGAAGAATTTATAAAAAAAGCGCATCAAAAAGTAGGTGCCCCAGGAAATTACTTCTGTATTGTATTGTTTGGCCTTGCTACCTCATTCCCACATGGTGTAAAAGATCCGCAAATTTTGAAAAAAGGCGACATGGTGCTTATCGATACTGGATGTAAAGTACACGATTACCTTTCTGATATTACCCGCACTTATGTATTTGGTGAAGCCACCAGCCGCCAACGCCTATTTTGGGATTTTGAAAAAGCGGCACAATTAGCAGCTTTCAATCAAGCAGCTCTCGGCGAAACCTGTGAATCGGTTGATCAAGCCGCTCGCAGCTACTTAGCAGCTCAAGGCTTAGGCCCTGAATACCAAACACCAGGTTGCCCACACCGCACAGGCCATGGTATTGGCTTAGACATTCATGAATGGCCATACTTAGTGGGCGGCGATAAAACCCCGCTTGCCACAGGCATGTGTTTTAGTAACGAGCCAATGCTGGTTATTCCAGATGAATTTGGTGTGAGATTAGAAGATCACTTCTATATGACAGATGACGGCCCGCGTTGGTTTACCCAGCCAAGCCACAGCATTGACGACCCATTTGGCTTGAACAGCTAACCTGAAAACATTCAATAAACGAGCAGCACTTTCGCTGCTCTTTTTATGTTCAATGATTGATAAACTAAACTTCATCCCAATATCCATTGTTATTAAAAAGCAATCCTTCAAGGATCCCTATGAAAAACTTAAAAATTGATATCGTCTCAGATGTAATGTGCCCGTGGTGTATTATTGGGTATAAAAACTTAGAAACCGCATTGGCAGAATTAAAAGACGAAATGAGTGCGGATATTACATGGCACCCTTTTGAGCTTAATCCAGATATGCCACTTGAAGGACAAGACTTAAACGAGCACTTGCAGCAAAAATACAGTTTAACTGAAGAAGAAAGCGCGCGAAATCGTCAAAACATGGCGGATGCGGGTGAACGAGCTGGGTTTACCTTTAATTTTGACGGTAAACGCATCATGATCAACAGCTTCGATCTACACCGCTTGCTAATGTGGGCGCGTGAAGAAGGCAAACAAACTGAGCTGAAATTGGCGTTTTTTGAAGCACACTTCACCGATTTAAAATATTTAAATCAAGAAGATGCGTTACTGGATGTGGTAGAAAAAGTCGGCCTTAACAAAGACACAGCCAGAGAAATTTTACACTCAGATAAATACGTACAAGCGGTACGCCAAGAGCAAAATAACTTTAAACAAATGGGAATAACCTCAGTACCTACTTTCATTATAAATGATAAGTACGCGCTTACCGGTGGGCAACCGAGTGAATCGTTTATTCAAGCACTTAAGCAAATAAGTGAAGAAGAAGCCAAGCAGGAGCAATAATTTTTCGGGTTAGGCTACATTTTGCCGCCTAACCTTATTAATTTTTTAAGTTAAACACCCGTCTGTTATTTAAATTAAGCCCGTCCTCAACATCACGATAATAGTGCTCATAAAGCGCATTTAACTCGCCGCTATCTGCTAACTTTGTTAAGCCTTGCTCTAATAACTCAATGATTGCTTTGTTATTTTCGTTTGCGTAAAAATAATAGTAATTATCGTATTGCAGCATAATATGAGGCTCAATAACAAAGTTATACTGAGGATGTTTACGTATTTCGGCTTTTATAGCAGTTACTGAACGCGGAAAATAATCGCCAAGTCCTTCATCTAACGCTTTTAACATGCTTTCATAACTCAAATCACCATTAACTGTTAAGCCATTGTTCTTTAATACATAATAATCAGACCAACTTTGCTTTTGTAAGGCTATGAACGGCTTTAGTTGTTCAAGGGTTTTTATATCTGAAAATTCGCCCAAACGGCTTTGTTTAACCATGAGCAAGCGCTTTGAATGCAGCCCATTATAAATAGGATAACTTGTGCGGATTAAATGTCTTTGCTCTGCAAGGGAGTTTGGCAAAGTTAACCAAGCTAAATTAACATCATCGTTACGTGTGAGCTCTTCTAAAATTCTTTTAGTATTCATTGGCTCAAGACTATAAGCAATATTGAGCTTTACATTAACCTTTGCAAAGCTCTTTTCTAATAATGTTAAAATATAGTGGTTTTTTGGTATGTCTTGGGTGCTTGGTTTGCCAAGCTTAAGGGCGATCGTTTGCTCAGTGCTACTGGCAAAAAATGACACTGCCATTAAAATTAAACTGCAGCATAAAATAATAAGCTTCATAGTTATTCCAAGTTGCTTTAGCAATGTAACAAACTAAACAAATGATAAGTATAGCGGCAACTTAAAATTGCGTTAGTTTATGTACGATAAAGCACCTTAATCACATGCCAACCAAATTTCGTTTTTACTAAATGCGGTTCTAAAATTGCACCACTAAAGGCAACCTTATCAAACTGTGGAACCATTTGGCCTCGTCTAAACTCACCTAAATCACCGCCTTTTTTACCCGATGGGCATGACGAATACTTTTTAGCTAAAGTTTGAAACTTTGCGCCTTTGCCTAATTGCTTGATGATGTCTTCTGCAATCTCTTTATGTTTTACTAAAATATGCAGTGCGTGCGCCGTATTTGCCATGAAAAAGCCCTTAAAACCTATTTACTAGTAATTAAACGCCGCGATTTTAGCACAGCCAATATATTCAGGCATCTATTAAAGCACTTATAAATAGTGGGCTTGGTCTTGCTTTGAAGGGATCCTGCAATAGTGATATTTACCAAATAAGGTATATCGATTTGATGCAATTTTATCATAAAGCCAATTATTAAAACGATTTGGCAACACACTAAATATACCACTAAGTTTCCACGGATAGCCTAGCTGTTTAATCACCTCAAAAAATGCATGGCTTTGTATAAATGCTTGAGCGTTTTCAATGTAAACCATAGAGGCAAAATCAGTTGTCGAATAGCCAAAGTGCATTAATATTTGCTGCCCTTTTGGTGATTGTACACTGCACAGTTTAAACATGGCCTGAGGGTCTTGAGCAATAATAAAATTACACCACGCACTACAAAGCTTGCACTGGGCGTCGAACAGTATAATTTTTTGGCTTTTTATTAGCGCGGCGGTATGGGTCATTAATTGCTTGCTCAAGTGAGGGCTTATTGCTGCACAGGTTTTTTTTGTAGCTTGCGCTGCAAAGTGCGTCTATGCATATTAAGCTGCCTTGCAGTCATTGATACATTACCGTTGTTACTGTGTAATACATGTTGAATATGCTCCCACTCTAAACGCTCGGGTGACATAACCTCTTCAGGAATTTCGGTTACTGTCGATACCGGCTCTACTTTTAGCGCTTTTAATAAGCTTGCCATATCGACAGGCTTAGTTAAATAGTCATTAGCGCCCAAGCGCATCGCCTCTACCGCCGTTGCTATACTTGCAAAGCCAGTCAGCAATACAATATGAGCATGTGTGAGTAAATGGCGCAGCGGTGCAATAAGCGCCAGCCCATTTTCATCTGCTAACTTCATATCTAATAAAATACAATCAGGTTGCTGCTGGCGAGCCCTAAGTAAAGCCTCTGTTTGGTTATGTGCAACCTCACAGTTAAAGCTGTGTTTTGTTAAGCGCCTTGCCAAAGTGGTAGCAAGGTTAATGTCATCTTCAATAATTAGCAGCTTCATAGCGCCGACTCGGTTATTAATAGTGGCATTTGTATCTTGGCCACCGCCCCACCATCGGGGTGATTATAAACAGTTAACGAACCATTTAAACGCTCAAACGTGACATTTGATAGCATAACCGCTATTCCCATGCCTTGCTCGCTGGGCATGAGCTGCCCGCCTAACTCCGCTAACTCTGAGGATAAAAAACCAGCGCCAAAATCCCGAATAATTAACGCAATACTTTGCGCATCTGGCTGTTGCCAACTCAACTCTAATTGCATGTGGCCTTTTTTTTCGTTAGCAAGCGCTGCATTTTGTAATAAGTTTAAAATAGCAGGTAGCAGCATGGCATCACTTTTTAATGTGGCTTTAGGCGCCTCATTAAGCCAGTTTATTTGTTGATTAGGGTATTGTAATAGCAACGTATCATGAATTTGATTTTGCAGCTGCTCTGCTTTTATAGGTGTTTGCGTGTTTTTATCTCGTAGCTGCATAGAGAGCTTTCTAAAATCATTAAGCTGAGTGCGGCATTGCAGCAAGGGTGCTTGCATTTGCTGAATAATTTCATTGTTGGGATACTCTTCTACAATCTCTTCAAACAATAATTGTAAATTAGCAATAGGCGTTGCTAATTGATGAGTAATTTGCGCCGCTGCGCCATCGAGAGTAACCAGTTGTTCACTACGCAACTGTTTCTCTCTAACTTTGGCAATAGTGCGCTCACGTTGTTGTAAAGCACGGTTCATTGCACCAATAACCAACGCAATCACGCAGGCACTGATAACAAAATTAACCCACATGCCAATAAAGTGGCCACTCATGTTCATTTGGTGCATGCTATGCTCTGGCATTTTAATCAGTAGCATGCTGTAGGCAGCGATAGCCAGCACAGCAATATAGGCAAGCCCACGAGCGCTCAATGTAATTGCCGCTATCATAATAGGTAACAATAATAACGACACAAATGCGTTAGTTGCACCGCCACTTAAAGACAACAAAATAGTTAAAAAAAGTACGTCAGCGGTCAGTTGCATCAGCATGCCAACTGGCTTTGCTTGGCTAACATTTCTATAAGCAAAGATACTTGCTAACTGAAAAACCGCCTCAAGCGTAATAACGGCTAGCAACGGCATGAGCGCAATTTGATGCTCTAATAAAAAATAAACGCTTAACACCGCAATAAGCTGCACAGCAATGGCGCCACTGCGCAGCATTAATAACCGGCTAATAGCAGGATCGGTTTTAATTAACACAATAAGATTCACCTAACTGAATATACATTGCTTTGTTATCCATTATAAATAACGCTTTTTATAATAATGATTTCATAATATGCGCCCCATATTAGCTGCTCACTCAGCCGCACTCAAGCATATATGGTCAACAAAGTATTCGTATTCTATTAAGCTTAGAAAGCCTATGAGCTATAGTGTAAAACACGCACAATAATTAAAAGCATTTAATTAACATAATAAAAACAAGCCACTTACCTTTAAACAAAAATGCAGCAAATAGTCCGTAAAATAGCAGTAATTACTAAGCAAACCATGCTATAAACTAGTGTTAACAGCTAATTTTTGATATAACGTATTCATTAGACGAACACGTCATACCACTTTTAAGAGAACACACTATGCCTTACGCACATATCACTGGTTGGGGTAAATGCATTCCACCAGCAAGCATCAGCAACGAAGAAATAAGTGAAATTGTAGATACAACCGATGAGTGGATCACCACACGCACAGGTATCAAGGCACGAAGAGTTAGCCATGTAAGTACTGCTGAACTTGCTAGTGTGGCTGCAAAACATGCCATTGCTTGTGCTGGCGTAGATGCAAAAGATATCGATTTAGTTATTTTAGCAACGTGCACCCCCTCAACAGTAGTCGCAAACACCGCCTCATTAGTACAAAAAAATATTGGTGCCACAGGCGCTGCAGCCATGGACACCAACGCGGCATGTTCTGGTTTCTTATATGCTTTACAAGCTGCGACAGCGCAAATTCAAGCTGGCATGATCAAAAAAGCTGTCGTTATCGCGGCTGAGCGCATGACGTGGTATGTAAACTGGGCACGACGCGACAGCGCAGTATTATTTGGTGATGGTGCCGGTGCCGTTGTGCTTGAAGCAGCAGAAACACCTGCAGGCTTATTAGGGACTAAAACCGGTTGTGACAGCGAAGATCGTGATATTTTACACATTACTAATTTTGGCAGTGATTTAAATAAATATGAGCCAATTGGTCCATCAGACCTTTTATTTGAAGGCCGTGAAATATTTAAACGTGCCGTTAAAGGCATGAGTGAAGCCTGTGACGACGTGCTTGAACAAGCCAATCTTAAGTTAGACGATATCGATGTACTAGTTCCGCATCAAGCCAATCTACGCATTATTCAAGCTATTCAAAATCGCTTAAAAGTGGATGACGAAAAAGTAATGGTCAATATTGGTGAATATGGCAACACCTCTGCTGCCACCATTGCAATTGCATTGTGTGAAGCCGTTGAGCAAGGCTTAATTAAACCGCATGCAAATATTATGTCGGCGGCATTTGGGGCTGGCCTTACTTGGGCGGCAAGCTATATAAAATGGGGCGAGCGAGTAACGCCTATTGCTATTAGTGATGCTGAGCTTCCACCGTGTGATAAAACGGGTTTAGAGCTTGTTGCACCGGCTGTAAAAGCGTGTAAAGACGCAGAACCTAGCTAAAAGCTAATATATATGACCATGCACATGTATTGATAAACAGCGCACTGCTTTTAGTACGCTTTTTGCTTTTTAAGGAAAATATATGCAACTACTAGGCATTCATCATGTAGCCATCATTTGTAGCAACTACCCACGCTCTAAACATTTTTATAGTGAAATATTAAAACTCACGATTATTAATGAGCATTATCGTGCACAGCGTCAGTCTTACAAACTCGATTTAGCTTTACCTGATGGTAGTCAGTTAGAATTATTTTCGTTTAATGATGCGCCAAGTAGACCAAGCTACCCCGAAGCACAAGGACTTAGACATTTAGCATTTAAAGTTGGGTGTATTAATACTGCTAAACATTATTTAGAGTCACACAATGTCATCGTCGAAAATATTAGAGAAGATGAAATAACCGGCAAAAAATTCACCTTTTTTGCCGATCCAGATGGCTTACCCCTTGAGTTATATGCACTTTAACATCTAATAAATCAAGGTATATTTAATTTAGTTAAATCGATTTTGTAGGTAAGTAAATACTGCACGAATACCCAGTGCCTCACCACCAGCTGGACGCCCAGGTAATGCACGTAAATTCCATGCCATTACGTCAAAGTGAACCCATGGTGTATTTGGCTCTACAAACTCTTTCAAATAAAGAGCAGCGGTTATTGCGCCACCAAATGGCGTACTTGCACAGTTAGCCATATCAGCCACATCGCTTTTCAAAAATGGTTTGTATTGTTCGAATAACGGCAATTGCCAAACAGGGTCGTTAACTTGCATTCCCGAGTCCATAATGGCATTTGCTACAGCGCGATCCGTTGAGAAAAACCCCGGTAACTCCGTACCTAACGCAATACGGCACGCACCAGTTAGTGTAGCAAAATCAATGATTAATTCAGGATCATCGTTTTGTGCTTCGCTTAGTGCATCACACAGCACTAGTCGCCCTTCTGCATCGGTATTGTCTATTTCGACCATAATACCTTTACGGGTTTTTACTACATCGCCAGGGCGAAATGCATTACGCGAAACAGCATTTTCAACCGCAGGCACTAAAACACGAAGGCGTATTGGTAAGTTAGCGGCCATAATTAGCTGAGCCAGGGCAATAACATGCGCGGCCCCACCCATGTCTTTTTTCATGTTGCGCATGCCTGAACTAGGTTTTAAATCCAGTCCACCGGAATCAAAACACACGCCTTTACCGACTAACGTAATTTGTGGCGCATCGACTGCCCCCCATTTCAAGTCAAGTAATCGTGGTTTATTTTCACTCGCGCGCCCTACCATGTGAATAGTTGGGTAATTTTGCTCTAATAACTCATCACCTATCCACTGCGAAAATTCACCGTCGAATGTATCTGCTAGGTCACTCATTACCTGCGATAAATGCTGCGGCATCATATCAGCAGCTGGGGTATTAACTAAATCGCGTGCTAAATTAATGGCGTCCGCTTGTTGTTTTACTTGTTCATATAATGTTTTATCAGCAATGCCAAGCTGAGCTTTTGCTGTGGCTTTTTGCTTGTACTCACTAAACTCATAACCACCTAAGACAAAGCCTAAAGCAAGTTGAGCAACTAAAGACTCATCACCTTGAATTTGATAACAACCCGCAGGTAATTTACTGGCAAGCTCGCCAGCGGCCCAAAAATCATCAGTGCTTTGCATTACACAAAATACCTGACTAAGTTCACCCGTTTCTGGGTTTGGTACTAGTGCGAGTCCTGATTTTTCAAAATCTGTGTTTGCTAGCCAGCGCTGTACAAAACTCGGTTGCTGCGTAAGCCAATCGGTTAGTTCGTTTTTAACGATAAAAGATAGAGGAATTCCTGAAGAGGTATGACGAAGTAAAGCACTCATTAAATGACTCACATAATAGAAAATGATGCCTTAGCATAACAATAAGCACTATTAAAAGGTATAGCTAATTATGTTCTGCTAGCTTACTTCTTCTTTGAGGGCGTTGAGTCTTGCTCTTGGTTTTGTTGAGCAATTTCTTGATCAATTTCTTTAATCGGCTTATTCATACTAAAAGAACTCGGTAATACATCAACACCTACTAACTGCCCTAGTTTAACAACCAGTGGAATAGTTAATGGTGCAAACGGTAATAACGCAAAAACGCCTAGCCCTAGTCCTTTTAATATATCAACAAACTGCTCGTTGGCGCGTTTTAGTTCTGCTTTATTTGTTTGCCCTTGGGTATAACGCCTATAAATTATTAGCATTTCTTTGGTTTCTTGCCTTTCTTGGGCAAGCGCAATTTTAAGCGCGACCATAGCACGACGAAAGCGTAGTTGTTGTCGCTTTTTACTTATTTTAGCAACCCGCCAGGGTGCACGATGGATAACTTTATATAATCGCATAGCCTGTATTCTCACACAGCGCTTTCAGTTCACAAAGAATAATTTACACGGTTTATTCAATCATTTATTCTTAAAGTTCATTTTCCTCAGTTTTAATTAAAAACATGCAAAAAAACATACCCAACACTAAACCCGAAAGGCCAAAATCTGATGAGTGCTGCGGCGGCGGTAGTTGCTGTCCATGTGTATGGGATGAGTACAAAGAAAAACTTGCACAGTGGAAAAAACATCATGGTGAAAATATCAATAGCAAGTCAGTTTAATTCAATAATAGAAAGTAGCTAAAATAGCTTATTTAGTTAATAACTATGTATCAATGCCTGCTTTTACCCCCTTTCCCTGCCCTACTTATGATTAACTCTGCGTTATTTTTAGATAAATCATTTGTTTCAACTTGTTAAATAGTGGTTAATTACCCATTGCCCTCTTTAGTTTTTTTATCTATAGTCTATTTCGAGGACTCACAGGAGGTGCGCTTAGTTTATTAAGCTTTTAGGAGTGAGTTAGCAATATCTGCTCCCCATTGAATGTGAACCGTCCACAATAAAGTCATTAAATAGACTATACAAATCAATTCTAACTGGGGATATTTAGAATGAAATTAAAAAGCAATGCGCTTCAACAGGCCATCAAATTTGCTCTAGCAACAACAGCCGCAGGCTTATTTGTTTCTGGTTCAGCAATTGCTCAAGAAGAGCAAACCGAAGTTAAAGTTAACAAAAATGTAGAAAAAATTGCCGTAGTAGGTACGCGCTCTGCGCCTCGTTCTATTGGTGACTCTCCTGTACCTATCGATATTATTGGTGGTGAAGAGCTAAGTAAATCAGGTAACACTGATATGCTAGAGCTATTAAAAGGGGCTATTCCTTCTTTAAACGTACACTCAATGCCAATCAGTGATGCTGCTTCATTAGTGCGCCCTGCAAACTTACGCGGACTACCTTCAGATAGCACACTAATTTTACTTAACGGTAAACGTCGTCACCGTGCTTCAGTTATCGCCTTTTTAGGTGGTGGTATTAACGATGGTGCGCAAGGTGCTGATATTTCAGTAATTCCAAGTATTGCACTGAAACAAGTAGAAGTACTTCGTGATGGTGCCGCTGCACAATATGGTTCTGATGCGATTGCTGGGGTTTTAAACTTCCAACTTAAAGATGCCTCGGAAGGCGGATCTTTCGAAGTTCGCAAAGGCGAATATTATGAGGGCGACGGTGATACAACTCAAATTTCAGGTAATGTGGGCTTACCATTTACCGATAGCGGTTTTGCTAATTTAAGCTTTCAGTACAAAACAGCCGACGCAACCAGCCGCTCAGTACAAAGAGCGGATGCTACCGCACTTGATGCCGCTGGCGTACCAAACATTGCCCCGATCACCCAAGTATGGGGTGCACCTGAGGTAGATGACGACATCTCTATCTTTGGTAATGTTGGTTTAGAACTTACTAACGACTCACAATTTTACATGTTTGGTAACTACTCAGAGCGTGATGTACGCGGTGGTTTTTATTACCGTAACCCACATACTCGCCCTGGTGCATACTCAAATGATGGTGGCGAAACACTGCTTGTTGGTGATTTAACCGGTGATATGAGCGGTAACTGTCCAACCATTATGATTGATGACAACGTTCTTGATAACCCTGACTACATTAATGGTGTAGCAAATAACCCTGATTGTTTCGCATTTAACGAAATGCTTCCGGGCGGTTTTACACCAAACTTTGGTGGTAATATTACAGATACGTCACTTACTATCGGTACTAAAGGTGAGTTTACTGGCGGCTTTTTAGAAGGCGCTTATTATGATCTAAGTGGTACGGTAGGGTATAACGAATCTCGCTACTTTATATACGACACAATCAATGCTTCACTGGGTCCAGATAGCCCGCGTGATTTTAGCCCAGGTAAATATGAACAATTAGAGAAAAACTTTAATTTTGATATTTCAAAAGGGTTTGACTTTGATTTAGCTTACGATGTAAACATTGCCGGTGGTTTAGAATGGCATGAAGAAACCTTTACCGTAGTGGCAGGTGATGAGGCTTCGTTTATTGCAGGTCCATTAACTGATCAAGGTTTTGGTATAGGTTCTAACGGTTTCCCTGGATTTAAACCATCAGATGCAGGCGAATATGACCGTCGTAACTATGCAGCTTATATTGATATTGAAGCGCCATTTACTGAAGAGTTCCTAATGGGCTTAGCGCTTCGCTACGAAGATTACGATACCTTTGGTTCAACCACTAACTATAAGTTAATGGGTCAATACCACTTGACTGAAGATCTAAATATTCGTGGCTCTATCAGCACCGGTTTCCGTGCGCCTACCGTTGGCCAAGCGAATGTTAGTAACGTACAAACTAACTTAAGCAGTGGTGTACTAGTAGATTCGGCTTTGTTACCACCTACAAACCCAATTGCTATTCAACTAGGTGGTACTGAACTTGAGCCTGAAGAATCACAAAGCTACACCTTTGGTGCGGTGTATACTATTGGCGATTTATTCTTAACGGTTGATTACTACAACATCCAAGTAGATGACCGTATTAGCCAATCAGATAAAATTGAACTTAGCCAAGCAGATAAAGACACGCTTGAAGCTGCGGGCGTACCTAACGTACAAAACCTTGCGCAAGTTAGTTTCTTTACTAATGACTTTGATACCACTACACAAGGTGTTGATTTAGTTGCTAACTACTCAGCTGAATTGTTCAGTGGTAGCTCTACATTTAGCTTAGCGTACAACTGGAATGAAACAGAAGTAACCCGCTCAAGTGATATAACTGGTGCATTTAAAGTAAGCCGTCTTGAAAATGACTTACCTAATCACCGTGCAACACTGAGCTGGGCACAACAATGGGAAAGCTTTTCAGCATTTTCTCGCCTTAACTACTTTGGCGAATACCAAGGCGTTCATGTAGATTATGATGAAACAGCTAAAATGGCTGACGCAGCTATGACGTTAGATGTTGAAGTCACTTACTTCATGAATGACTCAATTAGCTTCTCATTGGGTGCACAAAACTTACTGGATCAGGAAGCAGAAAAACTTGATTTCACAGTGGCACCAAATAACAACTGGGGTGGTAAGTACTACGAAACATCTCCATACGGAATTAATGGTGGCTTTTACTACGCTAAAGCAACCTATACTTTCTAACATGTGTTAATGATAATCAAAGGCGAAATGTGTAATGCATTTCGCCTTTTTATTGCCCTTTATAAACCTATTTAAAATGACTTTTACACTCGCATTTTTTGTCACTTTGGGGTTATAGTAAATAAAAAGAATATTAGTTGTATTATGCTACTAAAGAAAGCGGACCAGTTATTATCACAAAACAAGCTCAGAGAAGCTGAGTTTCATTACAAAATGCTATTACAAGCAGAGCCTGATAATGGTGACGCCCTGTTTGGCTTAGGTAAAGTAGCACTGCGTTTAGAACAATTTGATGCCGCTGTTTATATACTACAACGAGCGTGTCAGCATCTCCCTTATGTATTAGAACCTTTGTATGCACTAAGTGATGCATTTAATGCGGTCAACTCTCCTGAAGATGCGCAAAAAGTACTCGAATACGCAACAAGTATTGCCGCAGACAACCCAGACACTCATTATTATTTAGCCCAGCACTATTTAACCTTTGGCGAGCTTGATAAAGCGCAGGCCACGTTTGAGGAAGCATTAAAGCTTGGAGTAGCACCAGTTACGGCTTATGTTTTATTTGAATTGGTACAATTAGGCCGCTTTAATAAAGCAAATAATTACATCGATCAGTTACACCACTTTTTAACGCAAACAAATAACCTACGCTTAAAAATGGTCTGCTACTATGCTTTAGCTAAAAGTTACGACAAGTTAGACGATACTGATCAAGCATTTAACTATTTTGTGATTGCCAATCAGCAACAACACAAACTCAGTGAATTTAATACTGAAGATTTAATTGGGTTTTATGATCAACTTATTGAATATAACAATGAAAGTGTGCTCAATTTAGCAAACCTAAATAAGCAGTATCCTGTTACGCCCGTGTTTATTATTGGTATGCCACGAAGCGGCTCAACCTTACTGGAGCAGATGTTAGCAGGACACAGTCAATGGGCAACGCTTGGAGAAGACACCAGTATTAGTAAAAAGGTAGTCGCTTTTTTAGAACATAAAACAGGGTTACGCTACCCTCAATGCTTAACTAAGCTAACAACGCCTTTAATTAACCAAGCCAGAGCTATATATTTAGATACCTTAAGTTCTTCTGGGAGCAATTGCGCATTTGTGATCAATAAACTGCCTAGCAATTACCAAAACTTAGGGTTAATTTATATTCTATTCCCAGACGCTAAGTTTATTAACCTGACCCGCAACTTTAACGCAACCGCATTTTCAGTGTTTACTAATTACTTTGCTGAAAACGAACCCTATTTTTGTGATTTGAATGAATTTACTTTGTACCATCAGCTTTATGAAAAACTGATGAGCTATTGGCAGCAATTTAACCGCTTAGCTATTTATAATTTAAGTTATGAGCAGTTAATTGAAAATCCTAAAGATCAATTAACCGCACTATTAAGTTTTACTGGCTGTGAATTTGAACAGACTTGTTTAGACTTTTACAGAAATAAAAGCGCCGTTACAACGCTCAGTAAACATGCGATTAGGCAGCCTGTAAATAACAAAAGCCTTGATAAATGGCAGCGTTATGAAGCCCCTTTACTTAGTTTGCTCTCGTTGCCTCAAACCAATTAAGCACATCCATAAACTGTTCTTGGCGTGCCTGTGGATGGGTAAGCATATTAATATGGTCGTAATCTACTTTGTGCCCAAAGCGGCGGCCATATATTTGCATTTTTTGCACCCCAGTACCTGACTCATCAATAAACTTTTGAATATCGATAGGCTGTGCCAATGCTTTATCTTTTACTGCCGCAATATGTAACGTCGGAGGAAGCGTGAGATTTGCTAATGTTTTAGCGTAATCAAAGCCATCATCACTGTCTATCCACGGATTTTTCTTAGCCCACTGCATACTTTGATAGTGCGACTTTTGAGTTTCATCATCACTGCCCCACTTTAAGCGTTTTGCTGGTAAATAACCGTGTTTTTTCGCTAATATTGGCGCCATAAAATACCAAATTAAATTGGCCTGAAATAACTTTTTAGGGTGGTTATTAAATAGCGAACGCTTTGAACCAAAATAGGCACACGCTTTTATATCGTTAATCAGCTCAGGGAAGCGAGCAAACACGCTATTAAGCAACACCCCACCCCAAGAATGAGCAACTAAAAAGTCAGGTTTTTTACTCTCTAACTGTTCAATTTTCTCAATAAATGCCGGAATATCTTCAACAATCGCCTCAGTTTGTCCATACCGTGCTTGCTTACAAATAGCAGGTTTACTTTCACCACGCCCGCGTAAATCAGCGACATAACAACAATACCCGTGTTCAGCTAAAAAAGGCGCTAACCCTTTATTGCTATGAGTGTAAAATATTTTGCCATTTTCTACCGCACCATGAATTAATAACACCACAGGACCACTTGGCTTCTGGTTGGCGATACGGCGTAAATGCAGTGTTTGATGGTCATCTAATTTAATAAAAACAGACTCTTGAGTAACTGCCAAAGCGAATTCCTTATAATTGCTAACAACTCATCCTACCAGTAATGCCTGGTAAGCCAAAGGGAAAATTATGCACTTTTTTTGTCTGTATTTGTTACTATTGGCTTTTATTCCTGTTGTTAAAAAAGCCTCATGAAAGCAAAATCAGCTCGTTCTAAATTACATCCGCGCAATCAACACAAAAATGGTTACGATTTTAATTTGCTTACCTCGCAAACCCCTTCGTTAACTGCTTTTTTAATTACGACGCCAGCAGGCAATCAAAGTATTGATTTTAGTAATAACTTAGCTGTAAAAACCTTGAATCAGGCGCTATTAAAAAGTCATTACAACATTAACTTTTGGGACATACCTGAGCACAACTTATGCCCACCTATTCCAGGAAGAGTTGACTATATTCATTACTTAGCTGACTTACTCAGCGAAGATAATCAGCAGGTTATTCCCACTGGCCGACAAATTAAAGTGCTTGATATAGGCACTGGCGCTAACTTAGTTTACCCGCTAACGGGCAATAGCGAATACCAATGGCACTTTACTGGCAGCGACATCGATTTAGCAGCAATAAAAATAGCCAAGCAGCTCGCTCAGTTTAATGATTTAAAAATAACGCTTAAACAACAAAAAAATCCCGAGCATATTTTTAAAGGGGTGGTTAATGCGAAAGATTTATATCACCTAACGATGTGTAACCCGCCATTTCATGCCAGCGCAGAAGAAGCCAATAAAGGCAGTGAGCGTAAATGGAAAAACTTAGGTAAAGCCCCCAGTAACGCCCTCAACTTTGGTGGCCAAAGTAATGAGTTATGGTGTGAAGGCGGCGAGCTGACCTTTATTTCTAACATGATCAAAGAAAGCGCTCAGTTCAGTGAGCAAGTGATCTGGTTCACCTCGTTGGTTTCTAAAAAAGAGACCCTTGCTGCTTTACAAACACAGCTAAAACAGCTCCCTATTTGCGACTATAAAATCGTTGAAATGGCACAAGGGCAAAAAGTCAGTCGCTTTATTGCGTGGAGTTATTTTGATAAAACGACCCGTGAACAAATTTGTGAAGAATTCATATAACAACCATAAGGACTACTCATGATAGATTTTCGCTCAGACACAGTGACCAAGCCTTGCAATAAAATGCGAGATATTATGTATCATGCCCCGGTTGGCGATGATGTATACGGTGATGATGAAAGCGTTAACCAATTGGAAGCCTATGCTAGATTGCGTTTTAATGTGGCCGATGCATTATTTTGTAGCTCCGGCACGCAAGCAAACTTATTGGCATTAATGGCGCATTGTGAGCGAGGTGATGAGTATATTTGTGGGCAAAGTGCTCATAACTACAAGTTTGAAGGCGGTGGCGCTGCCGTTTTAGGCTCTATTCAACCACAACCTATTGAAAATGAAGCCGATGGTAGCCTATGTTTTACTAAAATTGCTGCTGCAATAAAACCCGATGATAGCCACTTTGCGAAAACGCGATTACTGAGCCTTGAAAACACCATAGGTGGCAAAGTACTGGGTATTGATTATTTAATTAAAGCACGTGAATTTGTTCATCAACATAACTTAGCACTGCATTTAGATGGCGCGCGAGCATTTAATGCCGCAGCCGAGCTTAACCTTGATATTAAAGAAATCACCAAACATTTTGATTCAGTCTCTATTTGTTTATCGAAAGGCTTAGGTGCGCCAGTTGGCTCATTATTATTAGGTTCTAAGCAGTTAATCGCTAAAGCAAGACGCTGGCGTAAAGTGCTTGGCGGCGGTATGCGCCAAGCGGGTATGTTAGCTGCTGCGGGGCAATATGCGTTAGAAAATAACACTCAACGTTTAGTCGATGATCACGCTAATGCGCGTTATTTAGCACAGCAGTTAAGTGAAATTTCAGGCTTTGAAGTAAATATGAGTAATACCACAAATATGGTTTACGCTACGTTTGATAACAGCATAAACATCACAAAGCTAGCAGCCGATTTAAAAGCACATGACATTGTGTTTAGCCCAAGTAAGCAACTTAGGCTCGTAACCCATTTAGGTATTACCCAAGCGGATATAGATACCTTTATTAAAGTCTTAACGGCCCATATTTAACGCCGCTTTGTAATGCTTGCGGCACACCGATTCATAACGGTCGTTGCCGCCAATTTCAACTTGATTACCATCGGCAATAGCCTCGCCATTTTCATCGGTACGTAATACGTGATTTGCTTTGCGCCCACAATGACACACCGTTTTAAGCTCAATTAGCTTATCAGCCCAAGCAAGTAAATACTGTGACCCTATAAACAGCTCCCCTCTAAAGTCGTTGCGCAATCCGTAACACAATACGGGTATTCCTAACTCATCAACCACATCGGTTAACTGCATAACTTGGTCTTTTGATAAAAACTGACATTCATCTACCAGCACACAATGGCGTTTTTTATCTGCATTAAGAGCTTGAATAAGCGCAAAAACATCTATATCTGCATCATAAATATGCGCATCTGCTTGCAAGCCAATACGTGAGGATACTTTACCTACTCCGGCTCTATCATCGATAGCCGCCGTGAGGATCACCGGCTCCATACCACGTTCTTTATAATTGAATGCAGATTGTAGTAAGGTGGTTGATTTACCTGCATTCATTGCAGAGTAGTAAAAGTATAATTGCGCCATTGTCGTGCCTTCAAATAAAAAGTGCGCTTATGCTACCTTAAAGTGCTCAGAATACAAATTTGGATACGTTATTTAGCTATTTATTTTGCTTCATGCTCTAGTAACCATTGCTTGCGCTCTAAACCACCTGCATAACCAGTTAGTTTTTTATTTGCACCAATAATACGATGACACGGCACAATAATACTGATTGGGTTTTTACCATTTGCAGCCCCTACCGCTCTCACAGCTTTAGGGTTGTTTAACTGCTCGGCAATATCTTTATAAGTCGCCACTTTTCCATAGAGTACGCTACACAATGCCTGCCATACGCTTTGCTGAAATGGCGTGCCGCCAGTATCAAGCTCTAAATCAAACTCAGTACGCGTATGAGCAAAGTACTCATTAAGCTGCGCCACACAAGATAAAACATGCGAATTATTTATCTCGTTTAAAGGCGTACTGATATAACTGGCCGGTGGATAAAACCCCACATAACTAATACCTTTTTCAGTTGCCTGAATAATAATGTCATCAATCGGGCTGGGTAAACTGGTTTGCACTATCATAATTGCTGCCAAAGTTGAAAAGTTAAGTAAGATCGAAATGGTGCACAGTTCGCAGATTCAAAAGAGCTTGCTGCCGCTTGTGCCTTTTTAACGCCTAAATCGCCATCGAGTAAAATATCGGGCTGGCTTTGGCCGCGTAACTTTGCATAATTAACCGTCCATGGGCCAATCCCTTTTAAACTAAGCCATTGGTCTAAATCATCACAATCGGGATTCACGGCACAAAATTCAGCGAGGTTATGCAGTGCATTTTTACGCGCCTGTGGCATTTTAAAGAATGCAAAATCACTGTGTGCTAACACTTCAGGCTCAGGAAAATAGACCTGTTGGTGTTGCTTTTCACCAAGCTGTGTTACTAAATTAGTCACTAGGTTGTGCGCCGCCGCTACACTGACTTGTTGCCCAAGTATAGCCCTAACTCCCGCCTCAAAACTTGACCAAATACCCGGTAACCTTAAGCCTTTAGTAAGTGGAAATGCATTATTAATGTGTTCGCTTAAATGCGCCTCAATTAAATAAGTATCTGCATCTAAATCAAGTACACGGCGAATGTTGTTAATAACTGGCTGTAAATATTGCGTATTATCTATATCAATTTGCACCCGAAAATGATGTTTATCTGCAACAAACTCAGCATCAAAACGCCCTCTACACGATTTATAAGTAAAAGTACGCCCATAACTGGTTGGCGTTAACCACTCTATTGGCTGAATTAATCGTTTTGCTAAAAACCCATGCAATGCCTGCCAGTTATACGGCGGACGAAAAGGCAAAATTAAGGTGAGCCCAATATCAGCTGGGTGCTTGGCGGTTCTGAGCGCTGAGGGCGCAATATTAAGTTGTTTTAAAAAAGCATCATTAAAACGCCTAACACTTTTAAAGCCTGAGGCAAACGCTATCTCGGTAAGCGGTAAGCTAGTTTCTTGAATCAATTTTTTTGCAAAATGACATTGGTTAAACAATCGATATTGCGTGATAGAAATGCCAAAATATTGAGAAAATAATCGCCTTAAATAACGGCTGCTTATTCCTAAACGCGTGGCGAGCTTTTCGCAGTCGTGCTGATTATCCTGATCAATTAATTGCTTGGCTCGTAGAGCCGTTGTTTTTGTTCCCTGCCAAGCCGCACTTCCTGGTGCACTATCGGGCCGACAACGAATACAAGGCCTGAAACCAGCCTGCGCGGCAGAGTGTGCAAACTGATAGTAGACTACATTTTTTTCGTGAGCTGTGGGCGCAGGGCAAATTGGCCTGCAATAAATACCGGTACTTTTAACGGCTACATAAAAAAGCCCATCGAAACGCGCATCACGACTTTGACGTGCTTTTTGCCAGTGCTGATCACCCATAAAATGCTCTTGTAAATTAGGTAGCGCTTAGCTTAGCAAAAACTAAGCGTATTACTGGCCATATTCGGCACTAATCTTTATTTGCAAAATCAATTAATGCCTGACCCGTTAAACGATATATAATCCATTCATTTTGTGGCTCAGCGCCCATACTATTATAAAAATCAATCGCGGGTTTATTCCAATCAAGTACCACCCATTCAAAGCGGCCACAGTCTTTATTGATTGCTCTGTTTGCTAGTTCTTTCATAATGGCTTTACCAGCCCCATTTCCGCGGCTATCAGGGCTCACGTATAAATCTTCTAGGTAAAGACCATTTTTACCTAACCAAGTCGAGTAATTGTAAAAATACACGGCAAAACCAATTGGCTCATCATCTTGTAAACATATTAAACTGTGCGCCGTTGCGCCTTCACAAAACAGGGTGTTTAAAATGGCTTGCTCATCGGTTTTAACTGCATCAGGTTCTTTTTCGTAAATAGCAAGCTCATTGATAAAGTGTAGAATTGTTTTTGCATCACTTGGCTTTGCATCGCGAATTTCTATTGCTGTGTTCATTGTTATTGACCCTTAAAAAACTACTTTTATGCCTGGTAAGCATCTAATTTAATATAAAAAGTGCTTAACTAATTATGATAATTTAAGCCATTAATACATTTATTTATACCCTAGCATATCGTTTTATATTCAATAAGTAACGTTCATGAGCTTATTTCAATTTATTCATTAGGGCATTAAAAAAACAAATTAAAACAACGCTTTTATATATGGCAAAAAGTTGTCATTATGAGTACACAGTAAAGCAATGAGGAAGTTTAACTAAAATGGGTCATGGTCATTCACACAGTCACGTTGATGATAACCAAAGTGATAAACAGCTCACTCTTGCCGTATTTATAAATGTTTTACTGACTGCAGTGCAAGTTGTTGGCGGCGTATTTTCCGGCAGTCTTTCATTAATTGCCGATGCATTACATAACCTAAGTGATGCGGCCTCAATTTTTATTGCCCTCGTTGCTCGAAAAATTGGCAATAAGCAAGCTGATACAACCCACCATTTTGGCTACAAACGTGCAGAAATTCTAGCAACTCTTTTTAATAGCACCACGTTAATAGTCATCGGTGGTTATTTAATTTTTGAGGCCATAAGTAGTTATTTAAACCCTCAACCTATCAATGGCTGGATCATTGTGTGGGTTGCTGCAGTAGCGCTATTCATTGATTTAGTCACTGCATTATTAACCTTTAAAGCCGGCGCTAAAAACAACATGAATATAAAGGCGGCGTTTATTCATAATGTGTCTGATGCCATGGCCTCTATTGTGGTTATTATTGCCGGTACTTTAATTATTTTATACCAATGGTATGTAGTTGATTTAATAGCGACGATATTGATATCACTGTATGTTATTTATCACGGCGTATTATTACTTAAAGCCAGCTGCAGCATTTTAATGCAGGCAGCCCCCATTGGTTTTGACCAGCAACTTATCAGTAAAAAGTTACTGCAACAGTTTGCCATTACTCAAATAAAATCAATAAAAGCATGGCAACTCGACGATAACACCACACACTGTGAAATTGTGATGCAAACAGATACCCTTATTGAGCTTAACGCCATTAAACATTATTTACATGATGAATTTGCAATTGAGCACTGTGTAATCGAGTGTTACTAATCACTGTTTTCAATAACCAAAATGATTACATTAAAGCTCTAAGTAGGTTTACTTATATTAGATAGACTTCTCAGCGGTTTTTATTTAAACCGCTACAAAAATACGATAGATAAGTATTATCACAAATTAATTAAATTAAAGAGTACTGATAGTTGCTGCTGCAAGAGGCAGCATTAAGTTTTCAGCTTTATCTGCTTTTTTCACGGATATTTGTGTAAACAATAAATGTCCACTTCCCTGCTCCTTAGCCTTTCTTACTTCATTAATTACAGAGCCGTGAGCTGGGTGCAAAGACATCACCCCGCTACAATAGCAATAATTAGATTACGAGAGTGGCTACAAAATAAATTGAGTGAAAAAACTCAGTTGTGTAAATATTTCAGTTTTACTGTATTCATCCCAGAATTCGAAGTAATAAAGCGTAAAAGAACAACCTCAACACTTAGAATAGCTGCAATACTTTACTTAATAACCTTAGTAAGTATGCCTTTTTATGTTATAAAAAATGTAACTTGCTGATCTAAAATACAAATAACAACTTGTCCATTTGTCAGCCAGCAATGCAAACTTAAACAAGAATCAAACTCAATATTAACCATATGATTTATAAGTAAATTACTTGCAATTCTGTGCCTATATACTAGACTAGCCACAATTAGAATTTTTAGGATAAGCGCTATGAAAGGTAATCAAAAAGTAATCGACGCCTTCAATACATTGTTAGCTAACGAATTAGCTGCTATTGACCAGTATTTTATTCATTCTCGTATGTACGATGATTGGGGCTTAAACAAACTTTATGAGCGTCTTAACCATGAAATGGAAGAAGAAAAAGACCACGCTGACTGGCTAATCAAGCGTATTCTTTTTTTAGAAGGCGTACCAAACATGACCAAACGTCGTGATCTGTTAATTGGTGACGATGTAAAAAGCATGATGCAAAACGACTTAACCTTAGAACTTGAAGTGGTTGAGTGTGTTAAAGAAGTTATTGCCATCTGTGAACAACAGCAAGATTATCAATCACGTGAAATTCTAGAAAAGCTATTATTTGATACCGAAGAAGATCACGTCTACTGGTTAGAGCAACAATTGGGTCTGATTGACAAAATTGGCACTCAAAACTATCACCAAGCTCAAATGGGCGAATAAGGACTTATATTATGAAAGGCGATAAAGACGTTATTGCAGCACTAAATAAAGTACTTGCTAATGAGCTTGTGGGTATTAACCAATACTTTTTACATGCACGTATGTTTAAAGATTTTGGTTTTAGTAAACTAGACAAAGCTGATTACAAAGTATCGATACAAAAAATGAAAAACGCCGACCGTTTAATTGAGCGTATTTTATTTTTAGAAGGCTTACCTAATCTTCAAGATTTAGGACGTTTACGTATAGGCGAAAACAGCGAAGAAATGATTGCCGCTAACATGAGCTTTGAGCTTGATACCGTAGACGAACTGCGTACTGCCATTAAACTAGCTGAAAGTAAAAAAGATTACATTAGCCGTGAAGCGCTCGATAACATTTTAAATGAGCAAGAAGAGCAAATTGATTGGCTCGAAACACAGCAACTGCTGATCAAAAACACTGGGCTTGAAAACTACTTACAATCACAACTGTAAGTTAAAGTTATAAACATAAAAAAAGCAGCTAAGGCTGCTTTTTTTATGTTTAATTTTTAAGTGTTAAACCAATTCGTTTAGATAGGGACTATTATATAGACTACTATTAGGCCACTTGATCGGTTATATCTGCTATTTGAATCAGTTTACGATTGAGGATCTTTTTAGTACAGCCACAACACTTACCGCATTGGCTGCCCACTTTAAGCTCTTTAGTTAGCTCGCGCATGGTAGTAGCACCATCGTCGATGGTTTGCTCAATTTTTTTATCGGTCACACCGTGACAAAGACAAACATACATGAATACAAACAACTCTCAATTTCATTTAGTGGGTTTATATTAATCTAAACGAAAATAGTTATCAATTGGTTTTTTATAAAATTTGAATTTTTTGCATTTTTTTTGGCCAGCGCCACTTAAGTTGAGAATTCGCGGCAGCTTGAGAATTGTTTGAATTTAAAGCAAGGTATAGCACTCAGATTGAGATTTATTAACTAAAGTCTCGCCTTAAATTTGAGTAGGATTAGATTTAGGTAAATTATTGAATGATTGAATGATTGAGAATTAGTTACTTTAAAGCCTGAAGAAACCTTAATGTATAAATATAGAATTAGTGCGAGGGCTATTTCCGGTTTATGCCATTTGCAGACAGTGGTAACGCCGTTTTAAGCGGTAAATTGCTGTTGGCTAAAATAAGTGAGGCACGAACAAAAAGCCAACTGTAATTTATCCGACTTGAAAGCCCTTGTTATGTGTTCACTTTAAATTCCATTATGAACTTAGTTTCTTCAACACAGACAACTTGAAAACCATGAGATTCATAAAGTTTCACGAGGTGCTCTTCATGTAGTGGTCAACTAATTTTGGCCACAGTTTTAGAATCTTGATATCTAACCTCAGATTCATTCGGCGCTAAACCAGCATTATAATGATGTGGTCTAACATTATTGTAATATCCGTTTATATAATCACTCACACTATATTTAGCGTCTCTAAAGTTTTCATATCCAACTTTTGGCATC